>ONZW01000009.1_pt1 | contig 296958 bp, 304 predicted proteins | sample 1671071 | NCBI WGS metagenome assembly ONZW01 (sample SAMN06348119, study PRJEB24527) | human gut metagenome | biome: human gut; feature: ankylosing spondylitis patient; material: feces | host: Homo sapiens | place: China | collected 2015-10
AATATTACAAAGATTTAAAGATTGACAGGAATGAAAAGTAATGATTGTGTTTGTAGAATAAAGCAAATAAGGGGCTTCGCACTAATTTCTTAGTGCGGTGCCCCTTATTTTATATCATTATTTAGTTTAAATTCTTAATAGAATTACTGCTTATACTGTGTCATTGATAAATCATCAATAGTCTTAACAACAGTATGAGGAATTGGCTTCCATTCAACCTTCTTAAATAACGCTACAATTGAGATTGGAATATATGTAGCTATAAAGAGAGGAAAAGAGAAAAGATACATAATCTTCTTTCTTGCAGGTGCAAGAATCTTCTTCCACTCAGTTATTAAAGTTATAAGTCCTATTACTAAAAGCATCATATAGAAATTAAAGAAACCAAGTAAAATAGCCTGAACAGTTGGACCAGCAATCTGCTTGAATAATGTAGGATTAAGACCACCACATAATAATATTATTACATTAAGAAGTATTGTTCCAAGTGTAAATAAAGTAGCAGGTGCAAGTGTCATTATCATATCATAGCAGGATACGAACATTCTCTTTTCCTTGAACATTGTCCTGAATAAGTCTCTGCCATACTTAAATAATACCTGATAGAAGCCTTTTGTCCAACGCATACGCTGATTCCAAGACTGTTTAAATGTTGTTGGTTGTTCATCATAGAACATAGCATCTTCGCAATAACCAACCTTTTCGCCATCAAGAATATTAGTTACAGTAAATTCAATATCCTCTGTTAAAAGATTGCATTTCCAGCCGTGGTTCTTCTTGATAATAGAGCTGTCTACAAGATAGCCAGTTCCGGATACAGCACAGCTTGTCTTAATCATCATTCGTGGGTTGTTAAGATATTTAGCTTCTCTTATAAACCATAAAGAATAACCGGCTGTAATCCAGTTAGTGTCATAATTCTTAGAGTTACGATAGCTTGTGACAACTTTGTACCCACTGTCGAATACTTTGTTCATCTCTCTGACGTAATTGACATCGATAATATTATCTGCATCGAATACGAAATAACCGTCATAACAAGTGTAATCACCGCGTTCTTCACATATCTTATTAAAGACATAGTCCATAGCATAGCCTTTACCAATAAGTATATTGTTGAAACGCTCATAAACAATGGCACCGTGTTGTCTTGAAATCTCGGCAGTATTATCAGTACAATTATCAGCTACTACGATAACATCAATAAGCTCAGAAGGATAATTCTGGTTCTTAATACTGTCAATTAAATTGCCAATAACAGCATTTTCATTACGTGCGGCAATGATAAATGCGTATTTGTGAAGAGTCTTAGCTTCGGTGTTGTAATTCTTTTTTTTCTTTTTACCAAGCAATGCGATAATAACGTATATTCCCTGATAACAATAGAAGATGGTCAATACAATATACACAAATGCGTTGATATCTGATACGATTTTCATTTGAAATCCTCACTAATCATTAAAAAATAAAAGCCTGTTAAAACTTTTACAAACTTTTGCAAAGTTCTTTACAGATTATATCATTAGTTCGTTAGCTGTCAATAGTTAATCGAACTAATATTTCTAAAAAAAGTGACAAAATTCGCTCTCAATGTGATATTATATGTGTTATTATATAAAAGTTACATATACACATTGGCGAAAGGAATACTAAAATGTATAAAGAAATATCTCAATTAATTATGTATGGAAATCTCGATAACAGTTCTATTTTATCATCAATGGCAGATATATTCAATCGTTTTGATAACAAATTATCATCAAAAGAAGAGCTGGTTACAGATATATATACTCAGGTAAAAAGAATTTTAGAAGTTGCAACAGATTATGGTTTCGATAAGAATTTATGGCAGAATTATCTTACATATTTTCTTATTACTAATGAGAATCCATTCAGCATTACCTGTGAAAAGGTAGGAGCTAATGACGGAAGTGTTAATGTATTTGCAAAGAATGACTTTAAAGTATTCTACAATCTTTTCCATTATGATTTTTCATTTATAGAGAAAGAACTCGGCATTGACTGTTTCTCTATAATCTCTGATTATAAGGCAATCGTTAAGAAGGAGCTGATGTATAATAAAAATGTAAGTGAAAAGGTTCAGGCATTAAGCGAAAAGCTTGCCAAAGCTGCTAATGCAGATGAATTCTTTGATATAGTTACAGAATTCTATAAAGCATATGGCGTAGGTATGTTCGGACTTAACAAGGCGTTCAGAATATCTGCAACAGAGAATGGAAAGCTTACATTTAACCCTATTAATAATATGGATAAGGTTGTATTAGATGATCTTATTGGATATGAGATACAAAAAAAGAAGCTTGTTGAGAATACAGAGAACTTTGTTCAGGGCAGAAAAGCCAATAATGCTCTTTTATTTGGTGACAGCGGAACTGGTAAGTCTACAAGTATCAAGGCTATCGTTAATGAATATTATGACCAGGGCTTAAGAATGATAGAGATATATAAGCATCAGTTTAAGGATTTATCAAATGTAATAGCGGCCATTAAGAACAGAAACTACAAGTTCATTATATATATGGATGATTTATCATTTGAAGAATTTGAGATTGAGTACAAGTTCTTAAAGGCAGTCATTGAGGGTGGCGTTGAAACTAAGCCTGACAATATTCTTATATATGCGACATCTAACAGAAGACATCTTATCAAAGAAACATGGAATGACAGAAATGATATGGAATCTTCTAACGGACTTCATAGATCAGATACGATTGAAGAAAAGATGTCGCTTGTTAATAGATTTGGGTGTCAGATAAGCTATTCTAAACCATCTAATAAGGAATATTATAATATTGTAATAGGACTTGCCAAGAAAAATGGACTTGATATGTCAGAAGAAGAGCTTATGGCTGAGGCTAATAAGTGGGAATTAAGTCACGGAGGCATATCAGGAAGAACAGCACAGCAGTTTATTAATCATTGCCTTGGAATGCAGAAGTAATATATAGCTGTAAAAATTATGATATAATATGACTACTTCGTAGTCACTTAGAAGTTTCTTCGAAACTTCGGATGCACTGAAAAGCTGCACAAAAATAATGATATTATAAAACAGCATTTTGCGAAATAAGATGAAAAATAGCAAAATAAAATCAGAAATAATTTTTTAAATATAAGAGCGGAGAGTAATAATGTATTCATATATAATAGGTGAATTTGTTGAGATGACACCAGAAGGGATAGTTATAGAGAATAATGGGATTGGCTATGACATTAAGACATCGTCCCTTACAGCTGAAAATATACCTAAATCAGGTGAATTTGTAAAGGTGTATACATATCTGCACGTAAGAGAAGACGATATGAGCCTGTATGGATTTCTTACAAGAGATGAACTTAACGTATTTAAATTATTAATAAATGTCAACGGAATAGGTCCTAAGGGGGCACTTGGAATATTATCAGCAATCAGCACAGATGATTTAAGATTTGCAGTACTGTCAGATGATGTTAATCTTATAAAGAGCTGTCCGGGTGTTGGTGCTAAGACAGCACAGAGGCTTATTATTGAACTTAAGGATAAGTTAAAGGTTGAGGAAGCCTTTGAGATGGCACTTAATAACAGAAATAAGGCAAATGCGGCAGCAGAGCAGGATAATTCTATTATTGTTATGAATGATGCTGTTGAGGCACTTGTATCACTTGGCTATAGCAGTAAGGATGCGATTAAGGCTGTCAAGAAGGTTGATGATATTGATAAGAAGAATTCAGAGGCAATACTTAAGGAGGCTCTTAAAAGCCTTGCAACTTTATAGGTAAAATAAAAGAATATTTGAATATAAGAGAGCATTTGATTATAAAATAGTGCTTAGTTATAAAAAGGGTATTTAATTATGAGGAGGTGAAATACAACGTGGAAAAAAGAATAATATCCACAGAAATCCTTGCGGAGGATGCAAAGATAGAGAATTCGTTAAGACCATTAAAGCTTGATGATTATGTAGGACAGGAAAAGGTTAAAAGAAACCTTAAAGTATATATAAAGGCAGCAAAGGAGAGAGGAGATTCACTAGACCATGTCTTATTTTATGGACCTCCTGGACTTGGTAAGACAACACTTGCTGGAATTATAGCTAATGAAATGGGAGTTAATATAAAGGTAACTTCTGGTCCGGCTATAGAGAAACCTGGAGAAATGGCAGCAATACTCAATAATCTTAGTGAGGGAGATATATTGTTCGTTGATGAGATACACAGACTTAACAGACAGGTTGAGGAGGTACTGTATCCAGCAATGGAAGATTATGAGATTGATATAATGATTGGAAAAGGTGCTACTGCAAGGTCGATAAGACTTGACCTTCCGCATTTTACACTTGTTGGTGCAACGACAAGAGCAGGACTTTTATCTGCACCTTTAAGAGATAGATTTGGAGTTGTTAATCATCTTGAATTCTATAATTGTGATGAATTAAAGAAGATTATAGTAAGGTCAGCAGAGGTTCTTGGTGTTGATATTGATGATGATGGTGCATATGAGCTTGCAAGAAGATCAAGGGGAACGCCACGACTTGCCAACAGATTATTAAAGAGGGTAAGGGATTTTGCACAGGTAAAATATGACGGTAATATAACTAAAGATGTTGCTGATTATGCACTTGACCTTTTAGATGTTGACAGGGACGGACTTGATAGGAATGACAGGCTTATTCTTTCTACAATTGTAGAGAAATTTGACGGAGGACCTGTTGGAATAGAGACACTTGCGGCTTCTATTGGTGAAGATTCGGGAACACTTGAAGATGTATATGAGCCATATCTTATACAGAATGATTATATTAACAGAACACCTAGAGGAAGAGTTGCAACAAAGAAAGCATATGATAATCTTGGTATTGAACTAAGAGAGTAGATATTGTATACTTACTATATATTATTGTTAAGCAGGTCAGGAGGATGCAGATGTCATCAAAGAATACAACAGAGGTAATCATAGGTGGAAAAGTATTTACTTTGGGAGGATATGAAAGTGAAGAATATCTTCAGAAGATAGCATCATATATTAATAATAAACTTGCTGAGTTCGGTAAAGACGAGAATTTTAGAAAGCAGTCAGCAGAGATAAGAGCTAATCTTATGTATCTTAATGTTGCCGATGATTATTTTAAGGCAAAGAAGCTTGGTGATGGTTTATCTTTAGAGATTGAGAATAAAGATAAGGAAATCTATGACCTTAAGCACGAACTTATTGCAGCACAGATAAAGTCTGAGTCTGCTGATAAGCAGATTGAGGAATTGAAGGGTAACATAGAGAAGCTTCAAAATACCATTGTAAAGCTTGAAACAGAACTTAATGATTCAAAGAAATAATTATATTTAGCGGGGCTGGGGACAATGTGCTACAGTCCCGATTTGATTAATAAGTATTATAGAATGAGGATAAATGATATATTATGGAATTAACACATGGTAACAACTACAACAGAATAGAAGTTCTTGCACCAGCAGGTTCTCTTGAAATATGTAAGGCTGTTATTAATGCAGGGGCAGATGCGGTGTATCTTGGAGGAGATATGTTCGGTGCAAGGGCATACGCAGGCAATCTTAATAATGAGGAGATGCTTGAGGCACTTGACTATGCACATAGAGCTGGGTGCAGAATATATCTTACAGTTAATACACTTCTTAAGCAGAAAGAGATAGAAGGACAATTGATTTCATATATAAGACCATTTTATGAACACGGACTTGATGCGGTTATTGTTCAGGATTTAGGAGTTATGCGGCTTATAAAGAAGCATTTTCCAGATATGGACATACACGCAAGCACACAGATGACACAGACAGGCAGTCTTGGTGCTAAGCTTCTGTGGGATATGGGGGCAGAGCGTGTTGTCACTTCAAGAGAGATGACATTAACTGAGATTGCACAGCTTCATAAAGATTGTCCAGATATGGAGATTGAAAGCTTTGTTCATGGTGCTATGTGTTATTGTTACTCGGGACAATGTCTTATGAGCAGTTTCAGAGGTGGAAGAAGCGGCAACAGGGGAAGATGTGCACAGCCCTGCAGGCTTTCTTATAAAGTATATGATAATGACAGTCAGATTAACGACAAAGATAATTCCTTTGCATTAAGTCCTAAAGATATGTGTGCCCTGCCTATACTTCCAGATATAATAGAAGCTGGTGTGTATTCGTTAAAGATAGAAGGAAGAATGAAAAATGTGACCTATGCTGCATATGTTACTTCTGTATATAGGCATTATGTTGATGAATACATTAAATATGGAAGAAAAGGCTATAAAGTAACTAAGAAAGATATAGATAATCTATGCGATATATATAACAGGGGTTCTTTTACGACAGGGTTTTATAACAGCAAGAAGGGTAAGGAGATGATGTCGTATGAACGTCCTAATCATAGGGGGAGTGAAGCATTAAAGGTCGTTAGCAATGATAAGGGAAGGGTTACATTTAAAGCATTAAAGGATATCAATCCACAGGATGTATTCGAGATTGACAAGGAACACAGCTTTGAGAGTGGCTCGTTTGTTAAGGCGGGTAATACTTTAGTGGTCAATCTTCCAAGAAAATATAATCTGTACAAGGACAGAATTATTAACAGAATGAAGAATTCTTTTCTTGAAAGACTTGTAAAAGAAAAGTATGTGCAGACAAGCTTTGAAAGAGATATTGATATGTATATGGAGGCTGTGAAAGGCTCACCATTAAGTCTTACCGCTGTGACTGGTCAATTCAGTGCAAGTATATCTGGCAGTGAGGTGACTAAAGCTTTAAAACAGCCAGCCGATTACGAAGATGTTAAGAGCAAGCTTATAATGACAGGTAACACCGGATATAAAGTGTCTGGCATAGAACTTCATATGGATAATGATGTGTTCTTATCGGTTGGAGAATTAAAGAAGCTAAGAAGAGAAGTTATAGCACAGCTTGATAATAATATATTAAGTTCATATTGCAGGACATATAAAGAGCCGGACGATAGTATAATAAATCCCTGCTGTATGACATATAACGAGCAGGATAATAGCATATTAAGTTCGGATTGTGATGCACATAATGAGTATCACAATAATTGCACAGGTATTGAAAGCCAATATAATGATGTGTCAGATAATGCTGGCAAGATGTTATGTACAGTATATTGTCATTCCTTTGATATTGTCAGCTCGGTGATTGATATAGTCAGCAGTCCTGATAATAAGCTGGATATTGCAGTTGGAAGAATATATCTTGATTTTGGAATGTATTACAGCGACCGGCAGAGATTTATTAAAGCGTGTGAAAAAATTAACAAAATGGGAATTAAGCTGTTTATAGCACTTCCTTATATTCTTGAACAGAGCAGGGCAAGACAGCTTTCGGCTATGCTTGATGATATAGAACATAATACTGGAATAATAATAGATGGCTATCTTGTAAGAAATATTGAAGAAATTGGACTTATAGGAAGCAGAAAGTCTAAAGTTAAAGATATAATTACTGATACAGGACTGTATGTATTTAATAAGTATGCAGGTTATGAATTGAAAGATATTGCTGATAAGGCGGGGGTAAGGCTGCTATCCCACACACTTCCGCTTGAGCTTAATAATTCTGAGTTACAGGATACTCTGACTGCTGGAAGTGAGATTATTGTGTATGGAAAAATACCTGCTATGGTATCTAAATCGTGTGTTAGAAAGACTTATGGAATATGTGATAAGAAGTGTAGTACAACTCTTTTAAAGCAGGGTAGTGATGTATGCTACATAGTTGAGAGCGTATGCAGTTATTGTTACACAGTGACGTGGGCAGGCACATTTGATTTAACAGAGGAACTTAAAAGAAATGACCTTGGCGTTAGGTCGTTAAGATTTGAGTTCATAGATGAAGATACTTTTACAATAAAGAAAGCTTTAAGCTTTGAGGGGGTATCGCCATATAAGGGACATTTCTATAGAGGAGTCAATTAATTATGCAGACAGTTTGTTTGGAATTATCAAAATATGTACTTGCATTTCTTATGGCTTTCTATGCACTCGCGGCATACAGGGGTGCAGTAATAAGAAATGAAGATAAAAGAAAAAAGATATACCGGATACAGAATATTATAATGGTAATTGTACATTTTACTGGTTATCTTATAATGTATGTTGTGTATGATGATATGAATTATATATATCTGTATTTTGCACAGCTGGTATATCTTGGTGCAGTTATTATGCTTTATATGGTATTTTATCCTAAAGCATCAAGACTGCTTGTTAATAATATGTGTATGCTGATGGCGGTTGGCTTTGTTATGATAGCAAGATTAAGTTATACCAAATGCGTAAAGCAGTTTGCTATAGCTGTTGCGGGCACATTGCTTACACTTGCCATTCCGTGGCTGTTAAAGACGGTGAAAAGCTTCAGAAAAATGGGCTGGATATACTGTGGCACAGGACTTGTGCTGCTGCTGGCAGTTCTTCTTGGCAATAAGATATATGGAGCTAATCTTGTGCTTACCGTGGGACCTGTGTCAGTACAGCCGGCAGAATTTGTAAAGATATTATATGTAATGTTTGTAGCTTCGATGTTTAATAAAGCAACAACATTCAGACAGACTGCTGTAGTTACAGCATTTGCCGCACTTCATGTTATAATACTTGTGCTGTCAACAGATCTTGGAGCAGCACTTATATTTTTCGTGGTCTATATTGCTATGCTTTATATTGCAACCAAGAATGTGTTATATGCAGGTGCAGGTATTATGGGTGGAGGAGTTGCAGGTGTTATCGCATATAAGCTTTTCTCTCATGTAAGAAAAAGAGTTATAATATGGAAAGATCCGTGGAGCCATATTGATGATAGTGGTTATCAGGTATGCCAGTCGCTGTTTTCAATAGGAATGGGTTCGTGGTTTGGATATGGTTTTTGCCAGGGTATGCCGGATAAAATTCCTGTTGCAGAAAAGGATTTTATGTTCTCAGCTATTTCAGAGGAGTTTGGATTAATATTTGCTATATCGTTATTACTGGTATGCCTTAATAATCTTATACTTATGATGAACATTGCATCAAGATGTAAGACATTGTTTTACAGGCTTGTCGCAGTTGGACTTGGAGTTACATATGGCTTTCAGGTGTTCCTTACAGTTGGAGGAGCAATAAAGCTTATTCCGATGACTGGTGTAACACTGCCGTTCGTAAGTTATGGAGGAAGCTCTATAATAAGTTCGTTAGTGATGTTTGCACTGATTAATGGAATGTATAATATGAGACTTGATGAAAGCGAGTATGAAGATGACAGAAAAGGTAAAAATGCAAAAAAACAATCAACAGCAAAAACAACGCCGAAGAAACATCAGGCGTAAAGAAAAAGAAACGGATATTGTAGAAGGAAGTAAAAAAGGCCTTAGAAACAGGGAAACTAATATAATATCTTTTGTGTTTATAGGCTTATTTGCAATTATGATAGTATATCTTTGTGTATTTAATATCAAAGATGCCAAAGATGTTATTAACAATCCATATAATAAAAGAATAGATAATCAGGCTGATAAGGTTGTGAGAGGCGATATATATGCTTCTGATGGAACAGTGCTTGCAACGACTGATACGGCAGATGACGGTACAGAGACAAGAGTGTATCCACAGAAAAAGCTTTTTGGCCACGTCATAGGATATAATTCCAAGACGAAAATGGGAATTGAGTCAACAGAGAATTATTATCTGTTATCTGAGACAGATAATATATTTGATCAGATATCCAATGATTTAACAGGCGATAAGGCAAAGGGACATAATGTGTATACAACATTGGATACAACCTTGCAGAAGGCAGCATATAAGGCACTTGGCAGTAACAAAGGTGCTGTGATAGTTATGGAAAGTTCTACAGGAAAGATACTGGCAATGGTTTCCAAGCCTGATTTTGACCCTAATCTGGTAGATAAAGATTACGATAAATGGATTAATTATGATAGTTCTGAGTCGGTTCTTTTAAACAGGGCTACACAAGGATTGTATGCACCGGGTTCAACCTTTAAGATACTTACAACACTTGAGTATATAAGGGAAAATGGTACAGATAATTCATTTATGTATGTATGCGACGGAAGTGATTATGAGGAAGGTGGAACAACAATTCCATGTGCAGATGGAAAAGCACATGGAAAGCAAGATCTTGTAGATGCTTTTGCTAATTCCTGTAATTCAGCCTTTTCGCATATAGGTGCAGGACTTAAGCTGACCTCATTTAAGAATCTATGCACCTCATTTTTATTTAATAAGAATATACCGGTCGCATTTGAATATAATAAAAGTTCATTTGCACTGAGTGAGGAGTCAGGCATAAGTGAAGCGCAGGAAACTGCAATTGGACAAGGAAAAACTATGATAAGTCCACTCCATAATCTTATGATAGCTGCAACAGTGGCTAATGATGGTACAATGATGACACCATATCTGGTTGACAGAATAGAAGATGCTTATGGCAGAGTAGTAAAACAGAATAAACCAACAGTTATTGACAAGCTTATGACAAGTGACGAAGCACAGTATCTTACAGAATGTATGGAAGAGGTTGTTGATTCAGGTACAGGTGGTTCAATGAGATGGTCATCATATAATGCTGCTGGTAAGACTGGCTCGGCACAATACGATAATAGTGATAATGTACATTCGTGGTTTGTTGGATTTGCTCCGGCAGAGACACCAGAGATTGTAGTAAGTGTTGTGCTTGAGGGTGGCTATTCAGGTGTATCAAGTGCACAGTATATAGCGAAGGCTGTATTTGATGCGTATTTTCAATAATATGTTAATATGTTTGGCAGGAGCTTATTTGTTGATGACGTCATATATATAAGAGATTGCGAAAAATGTCAGAAAACAGCACGCTATGTCAAACATTTAGCCTTGATAAAAAAATATCAGCATTGTATAATGGATTGGAGGAAACGATATGTCAGAAGCAGTAAGCTGTGGAGGAGTAGTAATATTCAGAGGCAAAGTTCTTGTATTATATAAGAATTTTATGAATTCACGAGATGGCTGGGTACTTCCAAAGGGGACAGTCGAAAAGGGAGAAACTTATGAACAGACAGCTGTGCGTGAAGTGAATGAGGAGGCAGGTGCTGATGTAAGAATAAGAGCTTACATTGGCAGTACGAATTATTCATTTAAGGCTGGACACAAGAATATCGATAAGATCGTTCACTGGTATCTGTGTGAATCCGACAGCTATGACTGTGCACCTCAGAAAGAAGAATTTTTTTACGATGCAGGTTACTATAAGTATCACGAGGCGTATCATCTTCTGGAATATCCGAATGAGAAACAGATACTTTCAGATGCTTATACAATGTATAGACAATTAAGAAAAGAAGGAAACTGGTGAGTAATGGTAGTAGATTCAGTTAATATGTTAGATGGTAATGTATATCTTGTAAGTCAGGGAGATAATATTAAACCGGCTGGTGCAACTGATTTTGATAATGTAATTAACAATATAAGTTCAGGAAGTGAGTCATTAGATGATATATTTAATGAAGTATCTAATGAATACGGTGTTAATGTTAATTTGTTAAAGGCAGTTGCAAAGGCAGAGTCGGATTTTGATACAGAAGCAGTATCATATTGTGGTGCACAGGGGATTATGCAGCTTATGCCAACAACGGCAGAATCGTTAGGTGTTGAAGATCCGTTTGATGCAAGACAGAATATTACAGGTGGAGCGAAGATGCTTGCGTATCTTTTGGATGATTACAATGGCAATGTTACACTTGCCCTTGCTGCATATAATGCTGGAAGTGGTTCTGTAAGCAAATATGGAGGAGTTCCTCCATATAAAGAGACATTAGGATATATAGACAGAATTAATGACATATTAGGTGGAGCACTTTCTTCTGATTCAACAACAATTGATGGAGCTGGTGCTACAGATCTTTCACAGAGTACAGGTGTTGGCGATACAGGAATAATGGTTAATTCACAGAATAACAGCCAGCAGGGACAGAACAATCAGGAGCTTTCAGTACTTAAAAACCAGATAACAGCTAATAAGTACAATATATCTGATGCAGTATTAAAGAGCCGTGTATCATCAGGAACAAGCAGCTCTAATGTGCTGTTCAGCTATGATGATTACAAATATGTAATTAATACATATAAAGCAATATTATCAAAGCTGTTAGCAGCATCATCGACTATTAATACAAGTGATGATAGTAATACATATAATACAGCATACAATAATTACAGTGATGATAACAGTGCTTTAGGATACTATAAGAATGGTCTGCTTAGCACAAGTCAGTCAGTCCTTAGAATGCTTAATATGAATTAAAGATTATAACCGGCATTAACACTGCTGGTTTAAATAGACAGCGAGCATTGCCGCTTTGCAATTGATAGCAATGTAGAATGTGAGGGAAAGATTATGAACAATAAAAGAATTAAGGTTACATTATACAACAGAACATATAAAGAGATAGATATGAGTGACTTTACTTGTCTTCCAGAAGAATTATTTGCTAATAGAGATGACATTGTGGAGGTTGTGCTTCCAGAAGGTGTTAAGGTTATAAGCAACAATGCTTTTGAGAACTGCCAGAGGTTGGAGAAAGTAGAATTTCCATCGACACTTGAAAGAATTGAAAGTGAAGCATTTCTTAATTGCTTTAATCTTAAGAGTGCACAGTATGGCAAAGATGTAAAGATTGACCCTACATCATTTAAGGGCTGTGCTAATCTTACATATTAATTTGTGGTTTTAATATATTAATAATATGGCAGGAGCGGTATATGGCGTGTGAGGGAGAGGCACACAGCCAGCAGATTACAGCTTCCTGCCATTTTGTATTAAATCAGGATAATGGTAAGTTAGAATAACCATACTTGACGAATTATCATAACTAATATACAATTCAACGTGGAAAAATATATAAATTACATTCAATGAAATCTGTTAAAAGTACAGACTTTAATACGTAACAGGAATGTGGAACGGAGAGTAAGATGAGCGAAAAGAAGACATTTGTAACATTAGAGCAACTTAAGGAGATTGATAAGACATATCCTACACCTTATCATCTTTATGATGAGAAGGGAATAAGAGATAATGCAAAGAGATTAAAAGAAGCATTTGCATGGAATAAAGGTTATAGAGAGTATTTCGCGGTAAAAGCTACCCCTAATCCATACATATTAAATATATTAAAGGAGTACGGCTGTGGAGTTGATTGTGCATCTGAGACAGAGCTTATGATGGCGTATGCACTTGATTACAAGCCGGGTGAGATTATGTTCTCATCTAATGATACACCAGCAGAAGAATATGCTTATGCCAATAAGATTGGTGCAACAATTAATCTTGATGATATTACACACATTGAATTCTTAGATAAGATACTTGATGGAAAGTTCCCAGAAACTATGAGCTGCAGATATAACCCTGGCGGATATTTCCAGCTTGGAACATCAATTATGGACAATCCGGGTGATGCTAAGTATGGTATGACACACGACCAGATTATTGAAGCCTTTAAGATATTAAAGAGCAAGGGTGTTAAGCATTTTGGGATACATTCATTCCTTGCAAGTAACACAGTTTCTAATGAATACTATCCAACACTTGCTAAGATTTTATTTGAGCTTGCTGTAGAGCTTCGTGATAAGACAGGAGCTGATATTAAGTTTATTAATCTTTCTGGTGGAGTTGGTGTTGCATACAAGCCAGACCAGACACCTAATGATATTGCTGTTATCGGTGCTGGCGTTCATAAGGTATATGATGAAATTCTTACAGCAGCTGGTATGGGTGATGTTGCAATATATACAGAGCTTGGAAGATTTATGCTTGCTCCTTATGGCTGTGTTGTAACAAAGGCTATCCACGAGAAGCATATTTATAAGGAGTATATCGGTGTTGATGCCTGTGCAGTAAATCTTATGAGGCCAGCTATCTATGGTGCTTATCATCATATTACAGTAGCAGGTAAGGAAAATGAGCCTTGCGACCACAAGTATGATGTAACAGGTTCACTTTGTGAGAATAGTGATAAATTTGCAATTGACAGAATGCTGCCAAAGATTGATATGGGAGATTATCTCATTATTCACGATACTGGAGCACATGGTTATTCTATGGGTTACCAGTATAATGGTAAGTTAAGATCAGCAGAGCTTCTTCTTAAGGAAGATGGAAGTGTACAGATGATAAGAAGAGCAGAGACACCAAAAGATTATTTCGCAACATTTGATTTTTGCGATAAGCTTGATAAGCTTAATTTAAATTAATCATTGATTAAAATTAACGATTGGAAATAGGTATATGAAGAATTTAGGATATATTGCCAGTGAGATAACAAAGGGTAAGAATTTATCAGATAATCTTGTTAAATATGGAAAGGGATTGTCATCATTATATAATGGTCTTGCTTATATTAAGATGTCTATGAATTATTATACAATTCTTAATATGATTAAGGATAATGAGATAGATGATGAGCTGTTTCTTGAAATGTTCCAGGGTGTCAATGAGATAATAGAGATTTCTTCCATAGATTCAGCTGTTGCCAGTGAAGATGTGCTTACAGACAAGATTAGTTCGCTAAGAAACCGTCTTATAGCTATTATGGAAAGCATAACTGATTATGTTGACAAGTTTAAGATATATGAATATGTGTTAAACAGAGTAGAATACCGCTTCAAGGATGATGAACTTGATGAGGAATACTATAATACATATATGACTAATGATATAATGCACTACATTTTATCTGATAAAGATAATGTATCTATCAATGGAAGAATATCTGAAATGGTTGGCCAGCTTCCGATAAGAATGTCAAAAGCAAGATTTTATGATCATATTAAAGACGCATTTACGCTGTATCACGGAGCACAGAAACAGACAATTGATGATTTCTATTATTCGTTAAGTACAAGTGCGATGTTAAAAGATGCTGATAAAGACTCAATGTTCTTTAAGGATATGAATGATTTCTATGTAACGTTAAAGAATGCAGATTATAAAAATCTTGACAGCAGTGAGTACACACGTTTAAGGGGTGCGCTTGATATAGCTACAGAGAAGATGAATAATGCAGCTGATATATATGTGCTTCTTGCCCAGATAATTAATGATTTGTATACAATTATATTATCTGATAATAATACAATAGTGGATAATACAGAGGTAAAAGTTGCTAAAGATATTATTCTTAAGTCTAAGAGCCTGTTTGAAGATGAGCAGGAGCTTGATGAGATAGCAGAACTCTTTACAGCTTTTGAGGGCAAACAGGAGCGTATATTAGAAACTGTAATGGCGGCTGATTTTGCAACACAGTATGCTGCTGCCAATCTTAATGATACATTAGATGAACTTGCACTGTCAGATATGTACAGCTCGCTTGAAGCAATCGGCAAGCTTCAGTCAGGAAGTGACTTTGTTGATATATCTCCTAAAGAATATTTTGATGAAATTCCTGATGATTCATATGCTGATATGGCGGCAGAAAAGCTTATTACAGAGCTTGATAGGTTATTTACAGACTGTCAGCAAAGTGTTAAAAGAGCAGTTATGGCGGCTGTATTATCAATGCTTCCAGTGTTCTTTAATAATACGGAAGAAATTCAGGATTATATCAACAGTTCATTAATACAGTGCAGTGATGAAGCTGAGAAGAAGGCTGTTGTTGAAGTAGTAAGAATGATTATTGCCGGACAATAAATGTATATTAAGCGGTCTTGTACTGCTTGGAAACGAGGAATATTGTGAAGTGGTATAGAAAGCTGTATATTGGTGAGAATGCAAAGAAAGATAAATATAAAGTATTTGGACATATAAGAAAGAATAGATTTTGTGCAGATACATTTTTGATAACACTTGCTTCTAACACTTGCAATATTCTGGATATATATTCGGCTAATATGCTTTTACAACCACATTTTAAGAATAAAAATGTAAACGAAGAAATATATGTAGTTGGACTTGCTAAAGGACGCGATGAGGCACTTAATCTTGTGAGAGATATAATTGATGAAGTGTATAATGCTACAGGTGGATTTGATATAAGAGAATATCTTGGATTTGGCAATAAATAATAATGGGGGCATTAATGGTTCATATTATATTATTAATTCTTAAAATAGCAGGAATAGTGCTTCTATCATTGCTTGGAATATTAATTCTGCTGGTGCTTATGGTTTTATTCGTGCCGGTAAGATATAATATTAGTGCTGATTATCATAGCAGGCTTACGGCAAATATTAAGATAAGCTGGCTTCTTAATGTTCTTAGGCTAAAAGCATCATATGCTAATGACTTATCGGTTAAGGCATATGCTATGTTCTTTAAAATATTCGATAATAATTCGGATAAGGAGAAGAAGCAAAAGAATAAAGAAGGCGATAAGTGCATTGATGATATGTATGTGGCGGACAGCAGTCAGGAAACTGCCGGAAAATATGCTGGTAGTAGACAGAATGAAATAAGTGGTGCTGGTAATAGTCGGGATACTGCTGTGCAGGTTGAAGCATTAGAAGCTGAAAAAGCCGTTGCTGATAAAAAGATTGTGTCAGATGAAACTTTAGAAAAGACAGATGAAAAAGCCTCAAGGAGTTCTTCTAAAGAAAAGCTGGAAGAAATTCATAAAGAAGCTGACATAAAGCAACATAAAGAAAGTAAAAGTGATAACCAGCATAATGATGATGATAAACATAATAGGCAGTCAGTCAGCCAGCCTGATAAGAAAAAAGACCTCATTGGCAGGCTGAAAGCAGCACTTAATAGTGTGAAAGATAAGCTTATAAGCATAAAGAGCAAGTTTAAAAAGCTTTTAAAAGCCATTGTGGATAAGAAGCGAAGTGCTTGGCAGAAGATTAATGATTTAAAAGTAATTATTAATGATGAAGAGAATAAAGAACTTGTAAGGCTTATTAAGAAGGAACTTAAAGAACTTATAAGAGAAATAACACCGGTTAAGTATGATGTTAATGTGCGCTATGGTTGTGAAGAACCATATATGACAGGCAGGATATTAGGAGTGATTGCGGTTATATATGGAATTACAGGTGTTCAGTTTAATATAACCCCTGAATTTGAACAGAAAGTGCTGGAAGGGGATATATATATGAAAGGCAGGGTAAGAATATACCGCCTGCTTTTGATAGCTTTAAGAGTATATAAAAACAACAGGTTTAGAAAGCTTGTGTTTAATAAGGGTTAGTAATGGAGGATTAATATGGCAGAGAATAAGAATGATTTTAATGAAACTGTTGCATCGCTTTTTAAGGGTATGGATTCCTTTTTATCAGCTAAGACAGTTGTTGGGGAAGCGGTACACGTTAATGATACAATTATACTTCCATTAGTTGATGTATCGTTTGGTGTTGGGGCCGGTGCATTTGCTGGTGATAAGAAGAATAACGCCGGCGGTGGTATGGGAGGCAAGATGTCTCCAAGTGCTGTTCTTGTTATCCAGAATGGTGCAACTAAGCTTGTTAATATCAAAAATCAGGATACTGTAACTAAGATTTTGGATATGGTTCCAGATGTGGTTGACAGAATAACTGGCAAGTTTGGTGATGTAAAGATGGATGATGATATTGATGAAGCTATCAGTGATGTTACAGATGAAGAATAGATTATAAAAAATGAGTATACAGCATATACATTTACAAAATGGATAATATGTATATCTGCGCCATATGTATTGATAACATCATAAAGATAAGGGCAGTGTACATAAGAAGAGGATTGTTATGTGCAGAATGTTGGGCTTTATTATGTTCTGGATTGCGGTTGGAATGATTATAGGGTTAATCTTTACAGGTAGTATATTCTGGCATATAGTTATAATAATTGCTCTTATTATTATAGGTTATAATATGTTTTGTCATTAAAATGTAATATTTTTAGTAAAAAGGTGTTGCAAAATGTAATATGTTCTGATACAATAATTTCTGTTGTGGGTAAATTTACCCAATACCGGTAAGGAGGTGTAATTGATATGGCTAAATGTGCAGTTTGCGAAAAAGGTGCTCACTTTGGTAATGCAGTGAGTCATTCTCATAGAAGATCTAATAAGATTTGGAATTCTAACGTTAAGTCTGTTAGAGTTAAGGTTAATGGAGCAACAAAGAAGATGTATGTATGTACTTCTTGCTTACGTTCAGGTAAAGTTGAGCGTGCCTAATGCTATTAATTTTCGAAAATTTATATCAGTACATTAAAGTGAATTGCACAATTTAATAAAATTGCGTAATTCACTTTATTTATTTTAGCTTTGATAGTATAATGAAAATATACTTTATATGTGGGGAAAGTTTGACTGCGCAAAACTTCTTGCAAATATGCTTCATAAGAGGCTTTGCATAGATTCCTTAAAATACAAGTCGCAGTATGGAGGCTAGATATGAATGGAACATTAAACAACAAATTAGGAAAAGTATCCATCTCAAGTGATGTTGTTGCTCAGTATGCTGGTTCAACAGCAGTTGAGTGTTTCGGAATTGTCGGAATGGCGGCAGTAAGTATGAAAGATGGTCTTGTTAAGCTGTTAAAAGGTGATAGTCTTACAAGAGGTATTAAGGTTGAGATAGACAGTGACAATAGAATAGAAGTTGATTTTCACGTTATAGTTTCTTATGGTGTAAGCATTTCAACAGTTGCTGACAACCTTATTGAGAATGTAAAGTACAAAGTATCTGAATTCACAGGCCTTGAAATTAAAAAGATTAACATATATGTTGAAGGCGTTCGTGTTATAGATTAATTGTTTTTATAAATTAGATTGACGGGCCTTGTTTATGGCAGAATGGAGGAAATAAAGTGGCTACTACTACAATAGATGCAGCACTTGTGCAGAAGATGTTTCTTGCAGGAGCTAAGAATCTTGAATCAAAGAAAGAATGGATTAATGACCTTAACGTATTTCCAGTACCAGATGGTGATACAGGAACTAATATGACTCTTACAATTATGTCAGCGGCGAAAGAGGTAAGTGCAATTGCCAATCCAACAATGGAGAGTCTTTCTAAAGCTATTTCTACAGGTTCATTAAGAGGAGCAAGAGGTAATTCAGGAGTTATTCTTTCTCAGCTTCTTAGAGGTTTTACTAAGGAAATGTCACACGTTAGTGAGATAACTGTTGAGACACTTGCAGTTGCAACACAGAGAGCGACAGAGACAGCTTATAAGGCTGTTATGAAGCCAAAGGAAGGAACAATCCTTACAGTTGCAAAGGGTGTATCTGATAAAGCGGCAGAGGTTGCAGGGAATGCGACAGATTTAGAAGAAGCATTATCAGTGATTATTGATTATGCAGAGGAAGTGCTTGCTAAGACACCAGAGATGTTACCAGTATTAAAGGAAGCTGGAGTAGTAGATTCAGGTGGACAGGGACTTGTAGTTGTTCTTAGGGGAATGTTAGATGCCCTTACTGGAAAGGTTACAGATTTCACAATTACAGAACCTAATGCTGAGTTTAAATCTGGTTCTAGTATGCCTGGAAAAGGTGCTGCCATTGAAGATGTAGATATTAAGTTTGGTTACTGTACAGAATTTATAATTATGCTTGAAAAGTCATTTGATGAAAAGACAGAGGCGGACTTTAAGGCATTTCTTTCATCAATCGGTGATTCAATTGTGTGCGTTAATCTTGATGATATCGTTAAGGTTCATGTTCATACTAACCATCCTGGTCAGGCATTTGAAAAGGGGCTTGAATACGGTCAGCTGACTAAGATGAAGGTTGACAATATGAGAGAAGAACATAACCAGAAGGTTGTGGCACAGTCAGAGATGCAGTCAGCTATTGCCGCAGATGCTATGAAGAAGCACGAGCAGGAGAAGAAGGAACAGGAACCTAAGAAAGATTTCGGTTTTGTTACAATAGCTGCTGGTGAAGGTATAGCAGAGATATTCAAGGGTCTTGGTGTTGATGAAGTAATACAGGGTGGACAGACAATGAACCCATCAACAGAGGATATTCTTAATGCCGCAGAGAAGATTAATGCAGATACTATATTTGTTCTTCCTAACAATGGCAATATTATTCTTGCTTCTAATCAGGCTGCTTCAATTATTGAGGATAAGAAGATTGTTGTTATTCCAACAAAGACAATTCCTCAGGGAATTACAGCTATGATTAACTTTGAGATGACAAGAAGTGCAGAAGAGAACGAGATGGCTATGCTTGATTCACTTTCAACTGTACAGTCAGGTGAATTAACATATGCTGTAAGAGATACTTCAATTGACGGCAAAGAGATTAAGAAGGACAATTACCTTGGACTTGGTGACAAGGGACTTGCGGCTGTTGGAACAGATATGAATACAACACTTATAGATATGCTTGATACATTTGTGAATGATGACTCAGAACTTATAAGCGTATACTATGGACAGGATATTAAGGAAGATGATGCCAACGAACTTGTATCACAGATAGAAGAGAAGTTTGACGGTGTTGATGTGGAACTTCAGTATGGTGGCCAGCCAGTATACTATTATATAGTATCTGTTGAATAATAATTAAAGATATTAGCCCTTTATTTAATTGATGATGACACGCATATAAGCTGTCAGATATGGAGTAGATGTATGGATATTACTCAATTAAAAGGAGTAGGGGCTGTAACTGCTAACAATCTAAACAGGCTTTCTGTATACACAGTAGAAGATCTCGTAAAGCTGTATCCGAGAGATTACGATGTATATGAAGAGCCTGTTTTTATTAGTTCAATTGATGATGATACAGAGATTGCTGCTATAGAGGGAACGGTAGTTGGAAGCCCTGATATATATGGTAATGGAAGGCTTAAAATGCTGTCTGTTATCATTAAGGATTCAGAAGGCGGTGCGATAAAATGTGTATGGTATAATATGCTATTTTTGAAAGCATCATTAAGAATAGGAACACACTATGTATTCAGGGGAAAAGTGAACCATAAGAAAGACAGTTATATATTAGAACAGCCGCAGATGTATACAATGGCTCAGTACAATGAGGTTAAAGGTCAGCTTATGCCTATATATCCTCTGACGAAAGGATTATCTAACAAGACTGTTGTAAAAGCAGTAACACAGGCACTTGATAAATATAAAATCGGGTTGGAAAAGGAATATATACCTGAATATATAAGGGAAAAGTATAATCTTGCAGAGCATAATTATGCGATGGTTAATATACATTTTCCGCAGAGTATGGATGATTATATTATTGCAAGGCATAGGCTTGCATTTGAGGAATTTTTTCTGTTCGTGCTTGCAACTCTTAATATGAAAGCTTCTAACGAAAGAATACCTAATAGCTATGTTATCCCTGATAATGTAAAGACAAGAGAGTTCATTAACCAGCTTCCGTTTAAGCTTACTCATGCACAGCTAAGAACATGGGAAGAGGTTAAGAATAATATGAGTGGAAAGCATCTTACAAGTCGTCTTATACAGGGAGATGTTGGTTCTGGTAAGACGATTGTCGCTGTGCTTGCACTTATGAATACAGCATTTGCAGGGTATCAAGGGGCAATGATGGTTCCTACAGAGGTACTTGCCAGGCAGCAGTATGAGTCTATAAGAAATATGTTCGCCAATGCCGGTATAGATATTAATGTTGGACTTCTTACAGGTTCTATGACACAATCTGCCAGGAGAAAAGTGTATGGTGATATAAAAAATGGTACTATTGATATAGTAGTTGGTACTCACGCACTTATTCAGGAGAAGGTTGAATATAATAATCTGGCACTTGTAATAACAGATGAACAGCACAGATTTGGTGTCAACCAGAGAAAACAGTTGTCAGATAAGGGGAACAATCCGCATATAATTGTAATGAGTGCAACACCAATTCCAAGAACTCTTGCGATTATATTATATGGCGATTTGGATATATCTATCATAGATGAAATGCCATCAGACCGACTTGCAATAAAGAATTGTGTTGTGGACGATTCATACAGGTCAAAGGCATACGCATTTATTAAAAAGCAGGTCAGCGAGGGCAGACAATGCTATGTAATATGTCCTATGGTTGATGATAGCGAGAATGTTGAGGCGGAAAATGTAATAGATTACACGGATAAGTTAAGAACTCAACTTAAAGGTGTGCGAATTGAGTATCTTCACGGTAAAATGCGTCCAGCCGATAAGAATGAAATTATGGAAAGATTTGCCAGCGGAATGATAGATGTGCTTGTATCTACGACAGTTATTGAGGTGGGGGTAAATGTTCCTAACAGCACGGTTATGATGGTTGAAAATGCTGAAAGATTCGGACTTGCACAGCTTCATCAGCTAAGAGGGCGTGTCGGAAGAGGAAAGTACCAGTCGTATTGTATATTTGTTACAGGAAATAAATCCAAGAAGATAAAGGACAGGCTGGATATACTGCAATATTCCAATGATGGTTTTAAGATAGCAGAGGAAGATTTGAAACAGCGTGGTCCTGGAGATTTCTTTGGGGTACGACAGAGCGGTGATTTTGATTTCGGAATAGCAGACGTATTCACAGATGCCAAGACTTTAAAAGAAGCCTCAGATGCGGCTAAAGAGATGATGGATAGTGGCTTTGACATAGAGGATGGTGCTAACACATATCTTAAGGAAAAGGTTGATGACTATACGAGAAAATGTCTGGAGAAAATTAATTTATAAAGGAGACTGGTTATGAGACAGATGGAATTTACAATGAGCAGGCCTAATCTTGTTAAGCAGGGTGATGAGGTTGAGATAACGGAGGGAAAGCTTCCGAGTAGCTATTATTATACTATTGAGCCGGCAGTTGCCATGTCAGGCAATTATTCAACTCCTGACAGGCTTAAGTCAAGACATGGAGTTGTTAAAGAAGTCGGAGAGACAAGCAGAGGATATTATGTGCTTGCGGAATTTGAAGATTGAAAATATATTAATAATATGTATAATTAAATATTGAATATTAAACATTAAATGATTTATAAGGAAAGGTTTGGAATAACTAATGGAAAAGAAGAAAAGGGGCAGTTTCACGGGAGAAATAGGATTTGTACTTGCGGCTGCGGGAAGTGCTGTTGGACTTGGTAATCTGTGGAGATTTCCGTATCTTGCGGCACAATATGGCGGAGGAATATTTATTCTTGTATACATTATACTTGCACTTACATTTGGCTTTACTCTTATGACAACAGAGATTGCTATAGGAAGAAAGACAAAGTTAAGTCCGACAAGGGCGTATAAAGAGGTTGATTCTAAGTTTGGATTTATTGGGCCGATTGCATTTATAATACCGGTTATCATTCTGCCATATTACTGTGTAATAGGAGGATGGGTTACAAAATATGTCACAGTATTTGCGGCAGGACAGAATATAGCTGCTGCCGAAGACTCATTTTTTGGTAACTTTATTGGAAGGGAATATGCACCACTTATATTCTTTATTATATTCCTTGGGCTTACATCACTTATTGTAATATCAGGTGTAGAAAAAGGAATTGAGAAGGTGAGCAGTTATCTTATGCCAGCACTAATTGTGCTTGCCGTTATAATATGTATATATGTAATTACAATTCCAGGTTCATCAGCAGGAATTAAATATTACCTTCTGCCGGATTTCTCTAAATTCTCATTTAAGACGGTGTGTGCAGCTATGGGACAGATGTTCTATTCAATGAGTCTTGCAATGGGAATTATGATAACTTATGGTTCATATACTAAAGATGAGGTGAGCATTGTAAAATCTGTCAACCAGATAGAGATATTTGATACAGGAATTGCCATTCTTGCAGGAATGATGGTTGTTCCGGCAGTGTATATATTCAGCGGTGAAGCTGGAACATCACAGAGTGGTGCAGGACTTATGTTTGTAACGCTTCCTAAGGTATTCACACAGATGACTGCTGGAAGATTTATAGGCGGATTGTTTTTTGTGCTTGTGTTTTTTGCGGCACTTACAAGTTCGGTATCCGTTATGGAAGCAATAGTTTCAATGCTTATAGACAGATTTCATATAAGTAGAATTAAAGCGTGCCTTGGTGTTATTATATTCTCGGTTGCCCTTGGAATACCTTGTTCACTTGGTAATGGGGTATGGTCACACATTACAATACTTGGAATGGATTTTCTTACATTCTTCGATTTTATAAGCAACAGTCTTCTGCTTCCTATAGTAGCCTTCTTTACCTGCCTTATGATAGGCTGGTCAACGGGTGCTGACTATATTATTGGAGAAGCTACCAAGAATGGAGAAGCTTTTAAGCGTGAGAAAATATACCGCGTTATGGTTAAGTATATAGCACCGGTATTATTGCTTATTATTCTTGTGTTCTACACATTGGCACAGTTTAATATAATTAAATTCTAATTTGTCACAGAATATGTATTTTTAATTCGTTACAGGTTATGCGATGAATATAATTACAGGGTTATGTGATTAATATGTATGTCAGATGAAAGCTGTACATTTTCTGCCACACAGGCAGGAATGGAGGTGTTCGTCTGGCATATTTTTTTATTGAAGGGAATATACATTTATATGCGTATATATGGAGGTTAGATATATGGATGGAAAAGAGCTTGTATCAGGTGCAGCGTATGATGTATATATGGATATTAAGAAAAGAACCAATGGAGAAATATATTTTGGTGTTGTAGGACCTGTAAGAACCGGTAAGTCAACTTTTATCAAAAGATTTATGGAATTGTGTGTCCTTCCTTCTATGAAAGATGATAATAAAAGAAAGAGGGCACAGGACGAACTCCCACAGTCGTCAGGTGGAACTACAGTTATGACAGTTGAGCCTAAATTTATTCCGAGTGAAGCAGCACTTATAAGTCCATTTGAGGGAATTAATATGAAGGTAAGGCTTGTTGATTGTGTCGGATTTATGGTTGAAGGGGCTAATGGGCATCTTGATAATGGAAAAGAGAGAATGGTTAAGACGCCGTGGGATACTAAGGAAATAGCGTTTTCCAAGGCGGCAGAGATTGGGACTAAGAAAGTGATAAATGACCATTCAACAATAGGGATTGTTGTGACAACAGACGGTTCTTTTACAGAAATTGACAGAACAAATTATGTGGCGGCAGAAAAAAAGACAATTAATGAATTAAAAAAGATAAATAAGCCGTTCGTTGTAATATTAAACAGTGATAAGCCTTATGCTGCAAAGACCAAAGAACTTGCTGTTAATATGTCGGCTGATTATGAAGTTCCTGTTATTCCGGTTAATTGCGACCAGTTAAAGAATGAAGATGTTAATAATATTCTTAAAGAGGTGCTTAAGCAGTTTGCAGTGACACAGATTGACTTTTTTGCACCTGAATGGACACAGGTGCTTCCTGATGAGCATTGGCTCAAAAAAGAGCTTATGCAGGTGGCTGGAGAGGTGTTAGAAGGCATTAATACAATAAAAGATGCTGATAATTATAAATATAGTGCAGATAATGAATACATAAAGAAGCTTGATGTTACAGATGTGTCACTTTCGGAGGGAAGGGTGAGTGTGAAGATGTCCGTAGATGCTAATATTTATTATGGCATTTTAAGCGAGCTTACCGGAACTAAGATATTAAATGAATATGAGCTTATAAGTACAATAAGAGATCTGGCGTTAAGAAAGAAGGAATATGAAAGTGTATCTGATGCGGTAACTGATGTTAATATGTCTGGCTTCGGTGTTGTAACGCCTGTAAGAAGTGCAATAGAATTAGAAGAACCAGTTGTTATAAAAAATGGTAACAAATATGGCGTTAAGATTAAGGCTAAAGTTCCGTCAGTGAATATGTTAAAGACACAGATTAATGTTGAGATTGCACCTATAGTCGGAACTAAAAACCAGGCAGAGGATCTGATTAATTATATTAAAGATAATACAAAGGATAATCCGGACGGCATATGGGATACTAATATATTTGGAAAGACGATAGAACAGATTGTTAATGATGGGATATATGAAAAGACACATAATATAACTAAAGATAATATGGATAAGATTGGGGAGACTATAGAAAAGGTTATGAATGAGAATTCGGGACTTGTCTGCCTGATTGTGTAGCTGAGTGCTTGATTGTAAGAGAGAATTCTGATAAAATTAGTTGTAATTAATGTACTTTGCACAATAAAAGGCAAATAGGAGGACAATATGAAAAAGGTTGAAGATTATGTAAGAAGTATTCCGGATTTTCCAGAGAAAGGAATTATATTCAGGGATATAACAACAGTAATCCAGAGTCCAGAGGGATTAAAGCTTGCTATAGATGGAATTAATGAAAAGCTTAAAGGTGTTGATTATGATGTTGTAGTTGGACCAGAATCAAGAGGATTTATATTCGGAGTTCCAGTTGCATATACTAATGGCAAAGGCTTTGTTCCTGTAAGAAAGAAAGGTAAGCTTCCTTGTGAAACTATTTCACAGGATTATGAGCTTGAATATGGCACAGCAACTATCGAGATGCATAAGGATGCCATAGTACCGGGACAGAAGGTTGTTATTGTAGATGACTTAATCGCAACAGGTGGAACAACAGAAGCTATTATCAAGCTTATTGAACAGCTTGGTGGTGAAGTTGTAAAGATTATATTCCTTATTGAGCTTGAGGGGCTTAAGGGCAGGGAAAAGCTTAGCGGATATGATGTTGATGCAGTTATAAAGTACGCTGGAAAGTAAAATAATAATGAGGGCTGTATGTTTGCTTCAGAGTGCCTTAGTGGGATTTTCTGACAGGATGCAGCCTTTGTTTGGATATGGAAGGGGTGATGTTATGCCAACACCACATAACACAGCGAATACAGGTGATATAGCTAAGACAGTTATAATGCCGGGTGATCCTTTAAGGGCGAAGTATATAGCTGATACTTATCTTGATAATGTAGTCAGGTTTAACAATGTAAGAAATATATATGGTTATACAGGTGTATACAGGGATGTTGATATATCCGTTATGGCTAGTGGCATGGGTATGCCTTCTATGGGCATATACAGCTACGAGTTATTTAAGTACTATGATGTCGATAATATTATAAGAATAGGGTCGGCAGGAAGTATATCTGACAAGGTTGACTTAAGGGATATTGTGTTAGCTATCGGTACAAGTACTGACTCTAACTATGCTAAGCAGTATAATCTTCCTGGAACATATGCACCTGTGGCAGATTTCGGGCTTTTAAACTGTGCATATGAGCAGTCGAAGCTTTATGGTATTGCTGCTGAGGTTGGGAATGTCGTATCAACAGATGTTTTTTATAATGATAATCCAGAATATAATAAGGCGTGGAGTAATATGGGTGTGCTTGCTGTTGAAATGGAATCAGCGGCACTTTATATGAATGCCGCCCGCCTTTCAAAGAATGCTCTTGCTATGTTTACTATAAGTGATAATCTTATGAATGGACAGTCATTATCGGTTGAGGAAAGACAGGAGGGCTTTGATGATATGATAAAGCTTTCACTTGAAACTGCAAGATTGTATAATATCGGGGGAGGCGTATAATGGACAAGTCGGGTTATACAGATATGACAAGTATACAGATACTTGTATTTTTTGCACTTGTTATTATTATTGCTGTATATGTCACAGTTACGAATAATAGAAGAAAGCAGAATTTAATTATTAAAAAGCTGAAAAATGGCTGGGGAAAACCGTCACAAAGAAAGTATTCCGGTGAAGATTATGAGTGTATATCACATTACTTTAAAAGAAATGAAGATGAGAACTCTATAGATGATATAACATGGAATGATCTTGGTATGGATGCGGTATTTTGTATGATGAATAATACGAATTCATCTGCAGGACAGGAATATCTATATAAGATGTTAAGATGTCCCAATGCGGATATCCAGTCGCTTAAAAAGCTTGATAAGCTTGCCTCTGACTTTGATAAAAATGCTGCTAAAAGACTTGACATACAGAAAATATTCGTATGGATAGGACGTGCAAAGCATATATCAATAAGTGATTACTGCGATGTTGTGGTAGGACTTGAGAAAAAAAGCAACGTTCTTCATTATGCTTCAATGCTTTTTATTCTTGCAGCAGTTATATTTACCTGCACCATAAGCCCGGTGCTTGGAATATGGCTTTGTATCGCAGCTATCGCATTTTCGATAATAACGTATTATAAATATAAGGCTGCTGTTGATAGGTACTTCATATGTGTTAATCATATTGTGAAACTGCTTATGGGTGCGAAAAAGATAACAGCACTTAATATTGATTTTCTTGGTGAGTATAACGATAAGTTAAAGAATATATCAGAGGAGCTTTCAGATATAACAAAGAGGTCATGGCTTCTTGAAACGGGTAATGTTGATGGTTCTATAGCCGAGATTTTGCTTGATTACCTAAGAATGTTGACACACGTTGACCTTATAAAGTTTAATAATCTTATAAAGCTTTTTAATGATAAAGAAGATTATATATATGAGCTTATAGATACACTTGGTTTTATAGAGGCATCCATATCAGTTGCTTCATTCAGATGTATGCTTGGCAGCTGGTGCGTTCCTGAGTTCAGGAAGGATAATGATATGCAGCTTGAAGTAAGAAATGTATATCATCCGCTTATAACAAAGCCTGTAGCCAACTCTATAAATACTAAGCATAATGTACTTCTGACAGGATCTAACGCTTCTGGAAAATCGACATTTCTTAAGACAATCGCGATTAATGCACTTTTGTCACAGACAATATATACGAGTGTGTCGGAATACTACAGAGCACCTGTATACAGAATATATTCGTCAATGGCATTAAGAGATGACCTTAGCAGCTCCAACAGCTATTATATAGTGGAAATTAAGTCACTTAAGAGGATGTTGGATGCGGCTTCTAAAGAGGGACATCCTGTTCTTATGTTTGTTGATGAGGTGCTTCGTGGAACTAACACGGTTGAGCGTATTGCGGCATCATCAGAGATACTAAAGAGCATAAGGACTGATAAAGCACTTGTGTTTGCGGCAACACACGATGTAGAGCTTACATCACTTCTTAGAGGAAAATATGATAATTATCATTTTCAGGAGGAGGTTACAGATGATGAGGTTGTATTTGATTTCAAGCTGTATACAGGACCTGCAACCACAAGAAATGCAATAAAGCTGTTAAAGACTATAGGTTATGACAGCACTATTATTAATGCGGCTGAGAGAAGTGCGGGCTATTTTCTTAATAATGGAAAGTGGAATGTTGAAAATTGATATGAGCTATGGTAAAATACTATGTTGTTTATAGCTGCTGCAAAGCCGGCAGTAGCAGAAAGGAAGGCTTATGGTAGGATTAACATTAGTTTCGGAATTAATATTTGAAGCGGTAAAGTTTGTAGTTATGCTTGGACTTTTAGTTCTTGCAGTATTTGCCGGTGGTAAGATTAGAAAAGGATTAGATGCTAAAAAGGCAGCTAAACAGGAGGAAGAATAAAGTGCAGTACAGAGGCGTTAACGAATTAAGAAGATTATATCTTGACTTTTTTGAGAGCAAGGGACATTTAAAGATGAAGAGTTTCTCACTTGTTCCACATAATGATAACAGTCTGCTTATCATTAATTCAGGTATGGCTCCATTAAAGCCATATTTTACAGGTCAGGAAATCCCACCAAGAAGAAGAGTGACTACTTGTCAGAAGTGTATCCGTACAGGTGATATTGAAAATGTTGGTAAGACAGCAAGACACGGTACATTCTTTGAAATGCTTGGTAACTTCTCTTTTGGCGATTATTTTAAGACAGAAGCTATTCATTGGTCTTGGGAGTTCCTTACAGAAGTTGTAGGACTTGATGCTAATAGATTATATCCATCAATATATGAGGAGGATGATGAAGCTTTTGAAATCTGGAATAAGCAGATAGGTATTGCACCTGAGAGAATATTCAGATTTGGCAAGGAAGATAATTTCTGGGAACACGGTGCTGGACCTTGCGGCCCATGTTCTGAGATTTATTATGATCGTGGTGAAAGGTATGGCTGCGGAAAGCCAGGCTGTACGGTAGGATGTGACTGCGACAGATATATGGAAGTATGGAATAACGTATTCTCACAGTTCAATAATGATGGTAAGGGTAACTATACAGACCTTATCCAGAAGAATATTGATACAGGTATGGGTCTCGAAAGACTTGCAGTTGTTGTTCAGGACGTTGACTCTATATTTGATGTTGATACATTACAGGCACTCCGTAATAAGGTATGCGAGATGGCTGGTGTTAAGTATAAGGAAGATGAGAAGCAGGATGTATCTATCCGTGTTATCACAGATCATATACGTTCAGTAACATTTATGGTAAGTGATGGTATTATGCCATCTAATGAAGGCAGAGGCTATGTACTTAGAAGACTTTTAAGAAGAGCGGCAAGACATGGAAGACTTTTAGGGATAGAAGGAAAGTTCTTATCAAAGCTCTGCGAAACAGTTATAGAAGGTTCTAAGGACGGATATCCAGAACTTGAAGAAAAGAAGGAATTCATTACTAAAGTTATATCTGAGGAAGAGGATAAGTTCAATAAGACTATTGACCAGGGATTAAGTATTCTTTCAGATATGGAAAAGGAACTTCAGGAGAAGAACCAGAGCGTTCTTTCTGGGGAAGATGCTTTCAAGCTTTATGATACTTATGGTTTCCCTATTGATCTTACTAAGGAAATCTTAGAAGAAAAGAACATAACTATTGATGAAGACGGCTTCATTAAATGTATGAATGAGCAGCGTGAGAAAGCACGTAAGGCTCGTAAGACAACTAACTATATGGGTGCTGATGCAACTGTATATGATAAGATTGATCCAGCTATCACAAGTGAATTCGTTGGATATGACAAGCTGTCTAATGATTCCAAGGTAACAGTTCTTACAACAGAAGAAGATGTTGTAGAAGCTCTTTCAGAAGGAGATAAGGGAACAGTTATCGTTGATCAGACAGTATTCTATGCAACAATGGGTGGTCAGGAAGGTGATAAAGGTTATATCACAACTTCTGAGGGCGAATTTAAGGTTGATACAACAATCAAGCTTAAAGGCGGCAAGATTGGCCACGTTGGAACTATGACAAAGGGTATGCTCAAAGCTGGCGATACAGTTACTCTTACTGTAGATTCAGAATACAGAGCAGATACATGCAAGAATCATAGTGCAACACACCTTTTACAGAAAGCATTAAGAACTGTACTTGGTAACCATGTTGAACAGAAGGGTTCTTATGTAGATCCTGAAAGATTAAGATTTGACTTTACACATTTCCAGAGTATGACAGAAGAGGAGATTAAGAAGGTCGAAGATATTGTCAATGAAAAGATTGCTGAGGCAATTCCAGTAGAGACAAAGATTATGACAATCGAAGAAGCTAAGAACACAGGTGCTATGGCACTTTTTGGTGAAAAGTATGGTGAGAAGGTAAGAGTTGTATGTATGGGTGACTTCTCTAAGGAGTTCTGTGGTGGTACACATGTTGCCAATACAGCTAACATCAGACTTTTTAAGATTGTATCTGAGTCAGGTGTTGCTGCAGGAGTAAGAAGAATAGAAGCTCTTACGGATAAGGGAGTTCTTAAGTTCTTTAATAACCTTGAAACTCTTGTAAAAGAAGCTTCAATAGCAGCTAAGGCAGAGAGCACACAGCTTGTAAGAAGAATTCATACAATGAATGATGAGATTAAGGCACTTATATCTGAGAATGATAAGCTTAAGGCAGAGCTTGCTAATAATGCTTTAGGTGATGTGACAGATAATGTTGTTGATGTTAAGGGTGTTAAGCTTCTTGCAACTAAGGTAGATAATGTTGATATGAATGAACTTAGAAACCTTGGCGATAAGTTAAAGGGAGAGATTGGTTCAGGTGTTGTACTTGTTGTAAGTGCACTTGCGGCTGATAAGGTTAATATGATAGCGATGGCTACAGATGATGTTGTTGCTAAGGGTGCTCATGCTGGTAATCTTATTAAGTCTGTTGCTTCACTTGTTGGTGGCGGCGGTGGCGGACGTCCTAATATGGCTCAGGCTGGTGGTAAGAATGCTTCTGGTATTGATGAGCTATTAAAGAAGGCACCAGAAGTGCTTGCAGAGCAGCTTTAATTATAATAGTAATAATAACCACTATGATATTGGTTATAATATTAATTTAACAAATTGTGCTAAAATCGCAAAATTTCTGTTGACTTAGGTGATTTCTGTGATATAATATCTGTTGTGCGATTAGGTAAAACCCTATATGTATTGCCCAGCACAATTACGCAACAGAAGGGTGGTCAGGAAAAGGTATGTCAAATGTCATCGTTAAAGAAAACGAGTCTTTAGATAGCGCATTACGCAGATTCAAGAGAAACTGCGCAAAGGCAGGCATTCAGCAGGAAATTCGTAAAAGAGAACATTACGAAAAGCCAAGCGTAAGACGCAAGAAGAAGTCAGAAGCTGCTAGAAAACGTAAGTTCAATTAATTTGATAGCGAAATATTTAATCCCGGTGTATTTTAGAATACATCGGGATTTTTTTGCATATTTTATATATAAGCGTAAGTTGTTATGCTGGGGTAAGATATGGGAAAGTTTAGGTGTGCGAAAGATGTGCGTTCGGTTGTTATGCCGCAGTCTGTTACTATGCCGATTCTTACAGTTATTGGCAATAAGGAAATGTATATAGAGAATTTTAAATCAATAATGGAGTATGAATGTGATAGTGTCAAAGTCATTACAAGGCGTGGAATTGTACACGTTAAGGGAAGTGACCTTGATATAGGATATCTGGATATGGATGAAATATCCATAAAAGGGAGGATTAAAGAGATTACATTTGAGTAATATGGTTAATGGGGTGCTGTGTATAATATGAAACTGGGTATTAAAGATGGATTGAAGCATATTTTTTATATTGAACTGGAAATAAGCGGGGATGGTATAAATACATTTTTTAATATGTGCAGAAAAAAAGATATAATATTTTTTGATGTACAGCATATTAAAGCTGGCAATAATGTTGTGCGTGCCAGGATAGCAAGAAATGATTTCTTTATGATAAAAAATCTTGTTAAGGCGGCAAGGGTGCATATTAAAGTTATCAAAAAGGCTTATCCAAGATATTACATATTTAGATACAGACAGCATTATTCGTTTGCCTACGGGGTGCTTATTGCATTTGTTATAATAAAGCTTCTGGGAATGTTCGTATGGAAAGTGAATTTTAATGGTAATTATGTATACACAGATGAGTATTTGAAAAGTTATATAAAGGATATGAAAGTTTATAATGGAAATATGCTTAAAAATATTGACTGTGCGTATATTGAAGAGTGCATAAGAAATGATCTTGATGTTACATGGGCGAGTGTTGAGATAAAAGGCTCAATGGTTAATGTATACATAAAAGAAAATTATTCTATGAATAAAGAAGCAGTGAAGTCTGTGTATAGTGACGGTGAAGATATAGTAAGCAGTTGTCAGGGGGTTGTTAAGAAGATAATTACAAGAAGTGGTACACCACTAGTAGCCTGCGGTGATGAGGTTCAGGAGGGGCAGGTGTTAGTATCTGGCAGGGTGGCTGTTACTGATGACTCAGGAACGGAGCTGTATCAGGTAGATGTATGTCCTGATGCAGACATTTTAGTTCATACAGTAATTGCTTATGATGATATACTGGAAAGAGAATACGAATACAGACAGTATACCAAGAGGAGATATTCTTCGTTAATTATAGAAAATAACAGCGGCTTAATTAAGCTGACCAAGCCGCACAGGCGGATAGAGCAGTATGATATAATAACGCAGAAATATCCATTGATTGTTGCAGGAGGGATAGATACTGGAATTGTTATTGGGGTAGAGAACAGAAAAGAATATAAAGTTATGAATGACAGGTATAATGATGTCCAGTTAGAAGATATTCTTAATGAAAGATTACAGATGTATATTTCACATATGGAACAAAAAGGAGTGCAAATAATGGATTGTCGTGTTAATATAGATACAACTGATGACAGAGGAAGCTGTACTGGAGAATTGGAAGTACTTCTTCCGGTTACTAATTGATATACATATTAATAGAAAGAGGATTAATATTAATGAGTGAAGTAGAAGTTGTTATTGATATGCCAGCAGAATACAGCAGTATGGTGTTTGGACAGTTTGATGAATATGCCAAGGCAATAGAGAGTAATCTTAATATAGAATTAATAGCAAGGGACGGAGTTGTAAAGATAATAGGAGCAGAAGCTAATGTTATAAGGGCAAGAGGCGTGCTTGATAATCTTATAGAGCTTGCAAGAAGAGGTAACCAGATAAGCAGACAGAGTGTTGATTATGCAATATCGTTATCATTTGATGATAAGCAGGATACTATGTTAGAGATAGACTCCGATACAGTATGCAGGACTATAGCAGGAAAGCCAATTAAGCCAAAGACATTAGGCCAGAAGAATTATGTAGACCAGATAAGGGATAAAATGATTGTATTTGGAATAGGCCCTGCTGGTACAGGAAAGACATATCTTGCAATGGCAATGGCTATTCAGGCATTTAAGTCTAATGAGGTTAATAAGATAATTCTTACAAGACCAGCGATAGAGGCAGGAGAAAAGCTGGGATTTCTTCCGGGTGATTTACAGAGCAAGGTAGACCCATATCTTCGCCCTTTATATGATGCACTTTTTCAGATTATGGGTGCAGAAAGCTTTAATGCTAATATGGAAAAGGGACTTATAGAGGTAGCACCGCTTGCATATATGCGAGGAAGAACTCTTGATAATGCGTTTATAATATTAGATGAAGCACAGAATACAACGCCTGCACAGATGAAAATGTTCCTTACAAGAATAGGTTTCGGTTCTAAGGTAGTAGTTACTGGAGACCAGACACAAAAGGATCTTCCAAGAGATGTAACATCTGGTCTGGACGTTGCTATGAAGGTGCTTTCAAAGGTTGATGAGATAGGTTTTGTAAAGCTTACTAACCACGATGTAGTAAGACACCCTCTTGTACAGAAGATTGTAAAAGCTTATGAGGAATATGAGAACAGACAGAACAAGAAAGAATTTGACAGGCAGAATAGGAAAGAATCTGATGGCAGGTCAAAAAAGAATTACGACAGCAGACAGGGTAAGAAAGAGAAAGGAACAAGAAAGAATGACAATTAATATAGAATATGAAACAGATAAAAAGTTAGATTTAGATTATGAGAAGATAATTAATGAGGTTGTTAATGAGGCAGCTGCATATGAGAAATGTCCATATGAGATAGAGGTTAATGTCACATTGACGGATAATGAGGCGATACATCAGATTAACAAAGAGTTCAGGAAAGTTGATGCACCTACAGATGTTCTCTCATTTCCTATGATTAATTATGGAGCACCATCTGATTTTGAGTCACTTGAAGACGAATTTGAGAATAACACAGAGGACTATTTTAATCCGGATACAGGTGAACTTATGCTTGGTGATATAGTTGTATCAGTAGAGAAGGTGGCTGAACAGGCTGAAAAATATGGACACAGTGAAGTGAGAGAACTTGCATTCTTAGTTGCACATAGTATGATGCACCTTTTTGGATATGACCATATGACAGAAGAAGAAAGCGGAATTATGGAAGCTAAGCAGAGAGAAGTCCTTGATAATATAGGAATTGCAAGATAATTATATTGGATATATTACAATTATAAGAATGATAATATTGTAGTTAACTATAAAATGACAATATTGAGGTTATATATTGCAGTTATAAGAATATAGAAATTGCGGGTGAGAGGTATAGGTATAATGGAATACACAGATAGAGAGCTTTTAGATAAAGCAAAAGAGGCAATGGTTTATTCGTATTCACCTTATTCAAGTTTTAAGGTCGGGGCTTGCGTACTTACAAAGGACGGACATATTTATACAGGCTGTAATATAGAGAATTCAAGCTTTGGTGCGACTAACTGTGCAGAAAGGACAGCAATATTCAAGGCTGTAAGTGAGGGTAGAAAAGAATTCGCTAAGATTGCCATAGTGTCATCTTCAGGTTTAAAGACGTATCCGTGTGGAATATGCAGGCAGGTTATGAGTGAATTCTTTAAGGGTAATGAGCAGATAATTCTTGAAAATGCTGGAGAGATAATTAAATATACTATTGATTATTTACTGCCTGATAGTTTTAAATTGTAATAAATAGTAAAATGAAATGTATAAAATATAACATTTTGCAAATAATTACCATATAAATTCATATTGCAAGGAAGGTGCAAAAGAATGGAAAATGGTATATTTAACAGAAGAAATGTTATATCAATATGTGTTGTGGCGGCTGTAATTGTAATATTAACAATAGTATTTCTGTCACGCAGCAATACAGGCGATGAGCATATAGATGACATACAGAGGGACAGCGTTAAGTATGAAGATATGCAGAATAAAAGAGCGGGCACAGAACAGGTGACGTCCCAGCAGACAGCAGGGGTATCACAGCAGAATAAGACATATACGGATAATTATCTGTTGCAGTTACAGGACGGACAGGCTGTAATATACAGGGGTGTATTGAAGAATTCGGACATTGAATATGAATTCTACGATTATGCCCAGATTGATATTGAACTGCTGCCAGAAAGCATAAAGAAAGAATGTACAGACGGGATTGGTTTAAAGGGAGAACAGCAGCTGTACGATTTTATACAGGCATACAGCATAGAATAACAGTAATAAGGATAGTGATATATGAAAAGCAAATATGTGAAAAAGCACGAATGTGTCATAATCGGCGGCGGTGCGGCTGGAATGATGGCGGCAGTACAGCTTGCAGGTTATGGAATAGATAACTGCATAATAGAACACACAGGAAAGATTGGAAGCAAGATATTACAGACAGGCAATGGCAAGTGTAATTTTACTAATCTTAATATGAGCAGTGAAATGTATCAGAATAAAGATAACAGACTTGTTATGGAAGTTATTGATAAGTTTGATGTACAGCATACGCTTAAATTCTTTAAAAGTATAGGCGTATATTATACACAAAAGGATGGTTATGTATATCCACATTCTAAGACAGCCGCTTCATTACAGAATGCATTAAGATTGGCAATAAAGAACGCTGGCATTAAGGTTAATATGGATACTGTCATTAATAAGATTTATAAGAAAGAAGCTGATGGAAAGGATGTGTTCGTTCTTGAATGTGACGGTATAGACTTTATAGCAGATACAGTAATTATTGCAACAGGTTCAAAGGCTTCGCCAAAGACAGGCTCAGATGGTTCGGGTTATGAGCTTGTAAGACAGCTTGGAATTGATATTGTAAAGCCACTTCCTGCACTTGTACAGCTTGTATGCAGTGACAAAGCTGTATGTAAGCTTGGTGCAGGTGTAAGAAGCTATGGAAGCATAGAGCTTTGGGTTGACGGACAGTGCGTAGCAAATGATACAGGAGAAATCCAGTATACAGATTATGGAATATCAGGAATACCGGTATTTCAGGTAAGCAGATTTGCAGTAAAAGCTATAGATGAGAACAGGGAAGTCAAGGCTGTTATTAATATGATACCTGATATAACAGATAGTGATATAGAAGATATTTTTAACAGGCGAATTATAGCAGAAGGTTATAAGACATTAGAGCAGTTCTTTGAAGGGCTTATTAATAAAAAGCTTGTTGCTATGATAGCGGCAAGATGCAAAATAAGCGAAAGTAAGCACATAGCAGATATTGATATTGAAAAAATGCGACATATTATTGAAACTATGACACATTTTGGATTTGTTATAACAGGTGATAAAGGATTTGATTATGGTCAGGTGTGTCAGGGCGGAGTTGCTCTTGATGACATTGACATAAGTAATATGGAATGTAAAAAGGTAAAGGGTGTGTTCTTTGCTGGTGAGGTTGTTGATGTTGACGGCAAATGCGGTGGCTATAACCTGCAATGGGCGTGGAGTTCGGCATACTTAGCGGCGGCAGGAGTAAAGGAAAGGATAAATAATTGAAACAGGAAAAAGTAATAAGAATTAATAATATAAAATTAAAACCAGACCACACAGAGGCTGAGCTTTTAAAGGCAGTTAAGAAAGCACTCAGGTTAAAGAATAACTGTGATATAAAGTCCGACATTATAAAGAGGTCTATAGATGCAAGACATAAGCCTGACATTATGTATGTATACAGTGTTGATGTGAAGAAGCTTGTTATCAATAATAAAGATACGGATTTGAAAGCGTTTGCAAAGAAAACAGCCAATAATAATATTACATATAATGAGAAGGTTATATATGAGTTTCCATATGGCAGAATTAATAATTATGAGGGTGCAGGAATTAAGGAAGAGGACAGGCCTGTTATAATCGGCTTTGGACCAGCGGGAATGTTTGCGGCACTTAAGCTTAGCGAGGCTGGACTTATGCCTGTTGTATATGAGCGTGGGGACAGCGTTGAAGAAAGACACAGAAAGGTTGATGAATTCTGGAATACAGGAAAGCTTGATACACAGTCAAATGTGCAGTTCGGTGAAGGCGGAGCAGGAACATTTTCAGACGGAAAGCTTAATACAGTAATAAAAGATCCTACAGGACGAATAAGAAATGTTCTTGAAATGTTCGTAAGATTTGGCGCTTCATCAGAGATATTATATTCTAACAAGCCGCATATCGGTACAGATGTGCTGATGAATGTTGTATACAATATACGAAAGTATTGTGAGAGTCTTGGTGCGCAGATTAATTTTAATCATAGAATAGATGACATTAATATAAGTAATAAGAAAGTAAGCTCAATAAAAGTGTACGATATCAAGAATGATATATATTTTGAAAGACAGTGCAGACAAGTATGCCTGTCAATCGGACACAGTGCAAGAGATACATTTAAAATGCTTGATAGCAAAGATATAATGATGGAGCCGAAGTCATTTGCAGTAGGGTTAAGAATAATGCACCCACAGGAATTCATCAATGAAAATGCGTATGGAAAGTGTGAGTACAAGCTTCCAACAGCAGATTATAAGGTTACATACAAATCAGTAAGCACAGGAAAAGAACGTGGTGTGTATTCGTTCTGTATGTGTCCTGGAGGATATGTTGTTAATGCAAGCTCAGAGGAGAATATGCTTGCAGTTAATGGTATGAGCTATTCTGGGCGTGACTCAGCTAACGCGAACAGTGCAATGATAGTAACAGTTACACCTGATGATTTCGGAAATGGAGTGCTTGACGGCGTGGAATTCCAAAGAAAGCTTGAAAGGGCTGCATATAAAGAAGGTGTTGGAAAGATACCTGTGCAGTTATTTGCTGATTTTAAGGAAAATGTTACATCAACAGGGTTAGGCAGGGTAACACCTTGCATTAAGGGACAGTACAAGCTTTCCAATATAAGAAATGTACTTCCTGAATATATATCAGAGGCTTTGTGTGAGGGAGTTACAGGCTGTTCTAGATACATAAAAGGCTTTGATATGGACGATGCTGTATTTGCAGGCGTTGAGAGCAGGACTTCAAGCCCTGTAAGAATAACACGTAATGATGAGCTGATGTCGGTTGGCTGTGCTGGTCTTTATCCTTGTGGAGAAGGCGCAGGATATGCTGGTGGAATAACTTCTGCGGCGGTTGACGGAATTAAGATTGCAGAGAAAATTGCGGCAAATATAGACTTTTTTAAAGAGGTATAGTACAATACCTTATTAGGTATTTAACCATATAGGAATGTCAGATAAGCTTATGCTAAGTCAGGCTGGCAGGAGTGAGGAATAATAATGAATATAAGAGAAGCAGTTAAGGATAAGAAGAGAATAGTAATTAAGATAGGTTCTTCTTCGCTTATGCACAATGAAACAGGCAGGCTTAATCTTGGAAAGATAGAAAAGCTGGTGCGTACAATAGTGGATATTAAGAATTCTGGCAAGGATGTTGTTCTTGTTTCATCAGGAGCTATCGCTGTTGGAAGAATGGCAATAGGGCTTAATGAGAAGCCTGATGAACTCCCTGTAAAGCAGGCGTGTGCGGCTATTGGACAGGCAAAGCTTATGATGGTATATCAGAAGATATTTGCTGAGTACAGTACTACAGCGGCACAGGTATTAATGACTAAGGCTACAGTTATGAATGATAAGAGCAGAAGAAATGCACAGAATACATTTAATGAGCTGTTAAATCTTGGTGCAGTTCCTATTGTTAATGAGAATGATACAGTATCTACATACGAGATTAAACAGGTTCAGACTTTTGGAGATAATGACAGGCTTTCAGCAATTGTTACTTCAATTATTGATGCAGACCTCCTTATATTGTTATCAGATATAGACGGATTGTATACAGACGACCCTAATTCTAACCCGGATGCAAGATTTATTAATCAGGTAGATGTTATAGATGACAAGCTTCTTAATATGGGCAAGAGTACATCAGGAAGCGGTGTTGGAACAGGTGGTATGGCAACTAAGCTTAAGGCAGCAGGAATAGCTGTAAGCTCAGGTGCAGATATGGTTATAGCAAATGGCAATGATATTGATAATATTGCTAAGATAATGTCAGGTGCAGATGTCGGTACACTTTTTGTAAGCTGTAAAGACGAGAATTTTGACCTTGTCAAATTCATAGGCTAAGGGGAGGTGCTGATGGACATAAAGCTTATAAGGAATACAGAAGATGCCGTGTTCAAACCAATCAATAACGGGCTTGTGTTACAGATGGTGGATGATAACTATAAGTTTCTTGATTTTATTGGTAAGAAATTGTATATTCTTAATTCTATTACGAATGAGAGGTATGAAATCTCACCAGAAATCAAGAAATATAATATAGCCAGTATTATTTATGCCCATAATACGCACGATTATGTGTTCTATGTATCTGCGGAACAGATTACAGACAGCAAGGCAGATATATTGCTGTACAGATATTCATTTGATGATAACGAGAGTACACTTGTGTATAGATATGAGATTGATGAACTTGAGAAAATCAGACAAAGTCATATACATATATATGTATTGGAATATGATTTTGCAATAATTGAAGAAATCGGACAAGATAATGAAGTGACTAATGTAGTGCTTCGGGATTTTAATTCTGACAGGGAAATATCAACAGAAGGGTCACTGCTTAAAAGACTTGGACTTTATAATATTATTCCGTTAGAGGGCAATAACAGTGTGTTAAAGCTCGGCAGTAGAAAAGACTTCGATGGCACAGATATTAATGAAGAAAAGCATAATCAGGAATATATAGGTATTGTTAATACCAAGCAGTTTGTATCTGAGATGATGTTAAATCCAGCAGAGATTACTATGGATATATTAGATACAGCGGATACGGACAAGACATTTGCATATATGAAGCGTTCTGAGAACCGGGTTATATATTCAAAGTTTAATATAAGTGCGATGTCAGAAGAAGTTGTGCTTTATGATTTTGAGAATAAAGTAAAGCAGATAAGAATTAATAATGATATTAAGGAAGCATCAGACCTTAGTTATACATATGTTATTGAGGGCAATCCCTACACAATAAAGAAGGACAAGGATGTGACATATCTTATTAATCTTAATACGCAGAAAGAGGAATATCAGATTCCTTCTAATATGCAGATACAATATGTATGTAATGATGTAATTCTTGTCACCCATATAAAGCACAGAATACCATTTATCAAAAAAGGTTCAGAGTATATTGAAGCCTACAAGTTTCCGGATATACACCACGCACTTCTTAAGAAGAAAGCACAATTTAATACCTGTATGGTAAATGGAGATGACCTGCTTGTATTTACATTGTAGGAAGTTGATATAATAAGAATGGAGAAAATATGGTAACAGAGAATACAATTAAAAGAATAAATGAACTTTATCATAAGTCTAAGGGTGAAGGTCTTACAAAGGAAGAAGCCGAAGAACAGATTAGATTAAGAAAAGAATATGTTGCGGCATTCCGTAATAATTTAAGAGGCACATTAGAGACAATAAAGATACAAAATCCAGATGGTTCTATCATAGATGTAAAGCAAAGACATGATGAGAAGATGAAGAATAATGACAGTAAAGCAGAACAAGAAAGAAATCAGAACATTAATAACTAATAAGAAAAAGGCTATGTCTGCTGAAGAAATAATTGCAGGAAGCAGAATAATTACAGACAGACTTGAGTTGTCAAAGGAATATCAGGACAATGATAATATACTTATATATGTAAGCTATAATCAGGAAGTCGAAACATCGGGTATTATTAATAAAAGCCTTGAACGTGGCAAAAAAGTGTATGTTCCTAAGGTTATAATTAATAAAGAAGACAGGTCAGATAAATATATGGAATTTGTAAGAATTAATTCTTATGATGACTTGCAGGATGGATATATGGGAATTAAAGAACCTGTATCTGACGACTATGAAATTCCACAGGACGGACTTCTTGTTATGCCAGGGCTTGCTTTTGATGTTACGCTTAACAGAATAGGTTACGGCGGTGGATTTTATGACAGATATCTTGTTAAGAATGGCGACAGATATTATAAGACAGCCATATGCTTTGATTATCAGGTGCTTGATGATATACCGGCAGAGGAATTCGACATAAGACCAGATATGATTATAACTGATAAAAGAATTATAACAGCTCAGGAGCTGTAATTAATAAAGAGATATGGATATTGAGGAGTTGTAAAAATACTTATAAATGATAATTAGTTATTAAGTATTAGTGCAGTTATGCACGGAAGTGAGGATTGATATGAAGACATTAACACAGATGGGCAGTGATGCAAAGAAAGCGTCCACATATCTTGCAAAGCTTGGCATTAAGGAAAGAAATAATGCTTTATTAAAGGTTGCTGATGCCCTTGTAAAAAGAAGTGATTACATAAGAGAAGCTAATGCTATTGACCTTGCTAATGGCAAGAAGAATAATATGAGCACAGCTCTTTTAGACAGACTTATGCTTACAGAGAGCAGAATAGAAGGAATGGCTGACGGCTTAAGAGTTCTTGCAGGACTTGACGATCCAATAGGCGAGGTCAAGTCAATGAAGACACGTCCTAATGGACTTATGATTGGTAAAAAGACTGTTCCATTAGGAGTTGTTGCGATTATATATGAATCAAGACCTAATGTTACAGCAGATGCTTTCGGACTTTGCTTTAAGTCAGCTAATGCCTGCATATTAAGAGGCGGGAGCGATTCTGTTAATTCTAATATAGCAATTGTGAATGTTATAACAGATGTATTAAAAGGACTTGGAATAGACCCTGATGTCATAAGTTACATTTCTGAAACAGATAGAAAGTATGTTGATGAGCTTATGCACCTTAATGAGTATGTAGATGTAATTATACCACGAGGTGGAGCAGGTCTTATTAAAAATGTTGTCAATAACAGCACAGTCCCTGTAATAGAGACAGGAACAGGAAACTGCCATATATATGTAGATGAATATGCAGATATAGATATGGCGGTGAATATAATATACAATGCCAAGACACAAAGAATTGGCGTATGCAATGCGTGCGAATCGCTTGTTGTTCATAAGAATATTGCAGGTGAAGCTATTCCGGTAATAGTAGATAAGTTAAAGACCAAGAATGTAGAGATACGTGGTGATGAGAAAGCTTTAGCTATAGATGACAGAATAATAAAGGCAGATGATACGGATTGGGGACGTGAATATCTTGATTATATTATATCTGTTAAAGTAGTAGATAATATAGATGAGGCAATTGCACATATTAACAGGTACAATACGGGTCATTCAGAGTCAATAATAACTAAAGATTATAATAATGCACAGAAGTTTCTTAATGAGATAGATGCGGCTTGTGTATATGTAAATGCTTCTACAAGATTTACTGACGGCTTTGAATTTGGATTTGGAGCAGAGATAGGTATAAGTACACAGAAGATACACGCAAGAGGACCTATGGGACTTGAGGCGTTAACAACAAGTAAATATATAATATATGGCAATGGACAGGTTAGAGAATAGGGCTTGAATATTATGGGACAAATGGGAGAAGATATAGCAGACTGGAAATATTTTTTATCTATAATATCTAAATGCACAGATGATTATCTATACATATATGACTTAAGTGATGATTATGCGATATACAGTAGTTCTATAACAAAGGATTTTGAACTTGATGTTGCGGAATTCAGTAATGCGGGAAGAAAGTTAAAGGATGTAATATATCCAGATGATTATGAAGCTGTATTTAACAATATTAGTGAACTTCAGAATGGACATATAAGCTGTCATAATATGGAATACCGCTGGAAATCAAGAAAGAACGGATATGTATTTATAAGCTGCCGCGGACAGCTGGTACGAAGAAATGGCATTAATTATATGATAGGCCGTGTATCAGAGATTGGAAAAAAGAACAGATATGATAATGTAACCGGCATATATACAGATTTAATTCTTGAAGACAGGTATGACGATATTGTAAAGAGTGATGGTCATACAGGCTGTATTATGCAGATAGGGATTGATAATTTCAAAGAGATTAATGAGAAATATGGCACTAAGACAGGCGATGAGGTGCTTGCAATATTGGCAGGCATTCTTGTCAGACAATCCAAAGAACAGACATTTTCTGTATATAGGACAAGAGGCGACGAGTTCATAATAGTATCCCTTGATATGAGCGGTGATATTAAGAAAATTGCCAAGATGTTATACAAGACTATAAGAGAAGATATAGACAGTGTTATTGATGACAGAGGATATGATGTATTCTTTAATATATCAGCAGGTGCGTATGCGTTTGATACTAATACAGATACCTATAAAGATATTATTAAGAATACCCGTTTTGCCCTGCATAAAGCAAAGCTTAACGGAAAGAACAGATTTGAATTTTTTGATAAGGCTGATTATGCTAATTATATAAAAAGGCTTGAAATTCAGGGCGAGTTAAGGTCTAGTGTTAATGATAATTTCAAAGGATTTGAATTGTTTTACCAGCCGATTGTTGATGCTGATACAGGTAGGATTGAGGGTGCAGAGGCACTTTTAAGATGGAAAAGTGACCAATATGGTTTTATGTCGCCTGTAGAGTTTATTCCACTGCTTGAAGAAAGCTCACTTATTATACCATTGGGAAGATGGATTATAGATACAGCTGCTGCCCAATGCAACGAATGGGTAAAGATAATACCCCAGTTTGTTATGCATATTAATCTTTCGTTTGTACAGATTGCAAAGAGCAATGTTATAAAAGATGTAATTGAGAATATAAACAAATATGATGCTGGAAATGAACATTTTGTATTTGAGATTACTGAAAGCATACAGATGGATTCTAATATTGCGATAAAAAGAGTTCTTAAAGAATTCGTGGATAATGGCTTTTTACTTGCAATAGATGATTTTGGAACCGGATATTCTAATTTTGAATATATGAAGGATAAGATGTTTGGTATCTTAAAGATAGACAGGGCATTTATTACTGATATACATCTTACAGATAACAACAGAATACTTGTCAGCTTTATTATAAAAATGGCACACGAGATGGGTGTTAAAATATGCGTTGAGGGTGTTGAGACAAAAGATGAATTGATGGCTGTAACAAAGCTTGAGGCTGATTATATACAGGGGTATTATTACGGCAAACCTGTCAAAGACGTTGAATTTTGCAGAATGATTAAACAACAGGAAAGAATAAAGAGGTAATATATAAATAATGGATACAACAATTGAGAATATGATTAACAGCATAGATTTATCTGCCCCGGTTCCAGAATACGAGCCGATGAGACAGTATTACTATTTAAAGGCCTGCAGAAAGATTGTTAAGGAAAAGTCAGAAGCACTTAACAGACCACTTACTGCTGTAGTTTCAACATTTGGCTGTCAGATGAATGCAAGGGACTCAGAAAAGCTTCTTGGAATATTAAAGGATATCGGCTATCAGGAGTCAGACGATGAAGAAAATGCTGATTTTGTAATATACAATACCTGTACAGTACGAGAAAATGCCAACTTAAGGGTATACGGACGTCTTGGACAGTTAAAAAAGGTTAAGAGAGCCAATGGCGAGATGATTATTGCAATGTGCGGTTGTATGATGCAGGAGCCGGAAGTTGTAGAAAAGATAAAGACATCTTACAAATTCGTAGATATTGTGTTTGGTACATTTAATATTTTCAAGCTTGCAGAGCTTATGTATATGTGCTTTACAGGTGATGAACAGGTTATTGATATATGGGATTCTACTAAGGAGGTTGTTGAGGAGCTTCCAACTTCAAGAAAGTATCCATTTAAGTCTGGTGTCAATATTATGTTTGGCTGTAATAACTTCTGTACATATTGTATTGTTCCATATGTGCGAGGCAGGGAGAAATCAAGAGAGCCAAAAGAGATAATAAGAGAGATTGAAAGACTTGTAAGTGACGGTGTAAAGGAAGTAATGCTTCTTGGACAGAATGTTAATTCTTATGGCAAGACACTTGACGATAATGTTACATTTGCCGAGCTTTTAAGAGAGATTGCCAAGATTGACGGACTTGAGAGAATAAGATTTATGACACCTCATCCAAAGGATTTATCAGATGAGCTTATAGAGGCAATAAGAGATAACAGCAAGATATGTAACCATATACATCTTCCATTACAGTCAGGAAGCAGCCGTCTTCTTAAGCTTATGAACAGACAGTACACTAAGGAGCATTATCTTGAACTGGTAGACAAGATAAGAAATACAATCCCAGATATATCTATTACAACAGATATAATTGTAGGCTTCCCAGGTGAAACAGAGGAAGACTTTGAGGATACACTTGATGTTGTAAGAAAAGCAAAGTATGACAGTGCTTACACATTTATATATTCTAAGAGAACTGGAACACCTGCTGCCAAGATGGACGGACAGGTCAGTGAAGATATAGTAAAAGACAGATTTAACAGATTGTTAGCAACTGTATCTGAGGTGAGCCACGAACATATCAAGAGATATGAAGGTATGGATATGGATGTATTGGTTGAGGATATAGATGACCACGATAATACATTTGTAACAGGACGAATGACTAATAATATTTTAGTCCATTTCAAGGGTGACAAAGAACTTATAGGAAGTATAGTCAATGTACATCTTGATGAATGTAAAGGCTTCTATTATATGGGAACAAAGAACGATTAATATTATAAGCAGGATGACTGGAGGATAAAGATGGCTGAGTATTCACCAATGATGCAGCATTACATTGCTACAAAGAATGAATATAAGGATTGTATACTGTTTTACAGACTTGGTGATTTTTATGAAATGTTCTTTGATGATGCTGTAGTTGCATCTAAGGAATTAGAGCTTACTCTCACAGGAAAAGATTGCGGACAAAAGGAACGTGCACCTATGTGCGGCGTTCCTTTTCATGCTGCGGAGACTTATATTAACAGATTGGTATCAGCAGGCTATAAAGTTGCAATATGTGAGCAGATGGAAGACCCTAAGCAGGCAAAGGGCATAGTAAAAAGAGAAGTAATAAAGGTGGTAACACCGGGAACTAATATTAATACACTTGGACTTGATGAAACAAGGAACAACTATATGATGAGTATAGTATATCTTGGTGATAATCTTGGAGTTTCAATAGCGGATTATTCAACGGGCGATTTCTTTGTGACAGAGTTAGCCGGTGGAAGTGAGCTTATAGATGAGATTAATAAGTTCGTGCCATCGGAGATAATTGTTAATGAATACTTCGCAATGAGTGGCATTAATCTTGATACTGTCAATACAAAACTTGGAATAGCTATGTCAACGCTTGATAACTGGTATTTTAACGAGGAGACCTGTAAGAAAAGGCTTCTGGAACATTTTCATATGGAGATGTTAGATGGACTTGGTTTAAAAGATTATACAGTTGGAATAATAGCTTCGGGTGCACTCCTGACTTATCTATATGAGACACAGAAAAGCAATATGCCTCATATCACAACACTTCTTCCTTATTCGTCAGGCAAATATATGCTTATTGACAGCTCATCAAGAAGAAATCTTGAGCTTGTTGAGACAATGAGAGAAAAGCAGAAGAAGGGTTCGCTTCTGTGGGTGCTTGATAAGACTAAGACAGCTATGGGTGCAAGAATGTTACGTTCTTATATTGAACAGCCGCTTATTAACAAAGATGATATAATTAAAAGACAGGACTGTATACAAGAATTGGGCGACAGCCTTATCGACAGGGAAGAATTAAGGGAATACCTTAATCCAGTGTATGACATAGAAAGAATTATGACTAAGATAAGCTGTAAGACAGCCAATCCAAGGGATTTAATAGCTTTCAGGAATACACTTGAAATGCTTCCACATATTAAGAGGATTATAGGTAATTTCCATTCAGAGGAATTTGCAGCCTGCTATGATAAGCTTGATGACCTTGCTGATTTGTACGAGCTTATTAATTCAGCTATAGTTGAAGAACCACCAATATCAGTAAGAGATGGAGGTATTATAAAGGAGGGCTATTCAAAAGAGGCTGACGAGTTAAGAGATGCCAAGATAAAAGGAAAGGAATGGCTGTCTGAGCTTGAGATAAGAGAGAAAGAAAGAACAGGAATTAAGACATTAAAGGTTAAATATAACAAAGTGTTTGGCTATTATCTTGAGGTGACAAATTCATTTAAGGACAAAGTACCTCCTGAATGGGTAAGAAAGCAGACATTGACTAATGCAGAGCGTTATACAACAGATGAGCTTAAACATCTTGAAGATGTAATTCTTGGTGCAGAGGATAAGCTTTATTCTTTGGAATATGACCTTTTCAGCGAGGTAAGGGAGCGTATTGCCTCGCAGGTAGTCCGCATACAGGGTACAGCAAAAGCGGTTGCTATGATAGATGCATATGCTTCATTATCAGTTGTTGCGACACAGAATAATTATGTAAGGCCTAAGATTAACGATAAGGGTGTAATTGATATAAAGAATGGAAGGCATCCAGTAGTTGAGAAGATGATAAGCAATGATATGTTCATAGCCAATGATACATATCTTGATAATAATTCCAACAGGGTTGCGATAATAACAGGACCTAATATGGCTGGTAAGTCAACATATATGAGGCAGACAGCTCTTATTGTCCTTATGGCACAGACAGGAAGCTTTGTCCCTGCAGACTCTGCTAATATATGTATTGTAGACAGGATATTTACAAGAGTAGGTGCATCTGATGACCTGGCTTCCGGACAGTCTACATTTATGGTTGAGATGACAGAGGTTGCTAATATTCTCCGTAATGCGACATCTAATAGCCTTATAATTCTTGATGAGATAGGACGAGGCACAAGTACATTTGACGGTCTTAGTATAGCGTGGGCGGTTGTCGAACACATTGCAAACACTAAGATATTAGGAGCAAAGACATTGTTTGCAACTCATTACCATGAATTGACAGAACTTGAAGGAACACTTGACGGCGTTAATAATTACTGTATAGCAGTTAAAGAGTGCGGGGATGACATCGTATTTTTAAGAAAGATTATAAAAGGTGGTGCAGATAAGAGCTATGGAATACAGGTGGCCAAATTAGCAGGTGTTCCAGAAAATGTATTAAACAGGGCTAAGGAACTTGTTGTAGAACTCAGTGATGCAGATATATCACAAAAGGCAAAGGATATTGCACAGTATTCAAAGAAAGTGGAGAAGATGAATGACCGTTATAAGAAGGTCAATGAACTGGAAGTAAAGCAGATGACACTTTTTGATACTGTAAAGGACGATGATATAATAAAGGATATAAAAGAGCTTGATATAAGCAATATGACACCAATCGATGCGCTTAATATTCTTTATAAGCTTCAGGGCAAGGTTAAGAACAGATACTTTGTTAATGAGAATTAATGTGAAGTGAGGGTTAATATGGGAATTCAGTTACTTGATCAGAATACAATTAATAAAATAGCGGCAGGAGAAGTTATAGAAAGACCATCTTCTGTTGTAAAAGAGCTTGTTGAAAATGCAATAGATGCCGGGGCGACTGCTGTAACTGTCGAAGCAAAGGAAGGCGGAATTTCATTTATCAGGGTTACGGATAATGGTTCAGGTATTAAGAAAGATGAGATAGATATTGCATTTAAAAGACACGCCACAAGTAAGATTAAGTCAATTGAAGACCTTTTAACTGTATCCTCACTTGGTTTCAGGGGTGAGGCACTTGCGAGTATAGCGGCAGTATCGCAGATTGAATTAATAACCAAGACTAAGGATGATATAACAGGAACGAGGTATCAGTCAGAGGGCAGCGAGGTTATATCTGTTGAAGATATCGGTGCACCTGATGGAACAACATTTATTATAAGAAATTTGTTCTTTAATACACCAGTCAGAAGAAAGTTCTTAAAGTCAGCGATGACAGAGGCAGGATACATTAATGCGTTAATGCAGTATATGGCTTTATCACATCCTGAGGTTTCATTCAGATTTATTAATAATAACCAGAATAAGCTTCATACATCAGGAAATATGAAATTAAAGGATATTATATATAATGTGTATGGCCGTGATATAACTGCTAATCTGTATGATATTAATGCAAAGACACAGGATATTAAGATTGAGGGTTATATAGGGAAACCTTTTATTAACAGAGGTAACAGGACTTACGAGAATTATTACATTAACGGACGTTATATAAAGAGCAATATAATTAATAAGGCAATTGAGGAAGCTTATAAAGGTTTTATAATGCCTCATAATTATCCGTTCACTGTAATACATTTTACGATAAGTCCGGATATAATTGATGTGAATGTCCACCCTACCAAGATGGAATTGAGATTTCAGAATAACGAGTATGTATACAATTTCGTATATGATTCAATATTATCAACGCTTAAGGGAAAAGAACTTGTGGCAAAAGTTGAACCAGATGGACAGTTTATGAATAAAATTCATAATGATGAGCTGGAGCAAAAGAAGGCAGAAGAACAGAAGCAGATGGCTGGGTATAGTGCAACGGGAGTACAGCAAAATGTACCGTCAGATTCAGGTGCTGCGGCTACGCAACATAATATGTCGGCAGGCTCAGGTGCTACGGTCAAGCAATATGGTGTACCGGCAGGTTCAGGTGCTATAAATGAGAATAAGGTTATCGCTAATGAATCTTCGATTATGAATAAAACAAGGCTTCCAGAGCCATTTGAAACCGTGAGGTCTGATAAACTTATTAAAGAAGATATTGTACAGTATAATTCAAGAAAAGCAGAGGAGAGCAGGCAGATATCTTTATTTGAGGATAAGCTTCTAGATGAGAAGAATAAGAATAATTACAGGATAATAGGACAATTATTTGATACATACTGGCTTATAGAATTTGAGGACAGATTCTATATGATGGATCAGCACGCGGCACACGAAAAAGTTCTTTATGAGAAGACGATGAATAAATTGAGAACTCAAAAAATTGATACACAGATGCTTATGCCACCTATTATTCTTACTCTTAATATGAATGAGGAAGAAGTACTTAAAAGGAATATGTCAATATTTAATAAGCTTGGATATGAGATAGAAGAATTTGGCGGCAATGAATATAAAGTAACAGGAATACCGGCAGGTTTTCCGAAGCTTGATTACCGGCAGATGCTAACTGACCTTATAGATGGTCTTATGCAGGATGGCAGAATGACAGATATGGATATACTTACAGAAAAGGTAGCGTCTATGTCGTGCAAGGCGGCTATTAAGGGCAATAATGAAATATCATATGAAGAAGCAAAGGAACTTATGGAAGAACTTATGAAAGCTGACAATCCATATAACTGCCCACACGGCAGGCCAACGCTTATAGTTATGAGTAAATATGATATAGAAAAGAAATTTAAACGAATAGTGTAAAAGGGGAATAGTGTATGTGTAAACAACCTTTAATTATACTTACAGGGCCAACTGCTGTCGGAAAGACTTCACTTTCTATTAAACTTGCAAAAAAGATTGGGGCACAGATAATAAGTGCAGACTCTATGCAGGTATACAGGCATATGGACATAGGAACTGCTAAGATTACATCTTCTGAAATGCAAGGCGTAAAGCATTATCTTATAGACGAAATAGAACCTACAGAGGAGTTTAATGTCACAATATTTAAAGAAAAAGCACTAAAGGCTATAGAACAGATAAGAAATGACGGCTATATACCTATGATTGTAGGTGGTACAGGATTTTATATACAGGCTTTATTGTATGATATAGAATTTGAAGACAACGATGCGGATACATCGTATAGACAGGAGTTATACCAGCTTGAAAAAGAAAAAGGTGCTGTGTATCTTTATGAGATGTTAAAAAATGTGGATCCTAAATCAGCAGAGAGCATACATTACAGAAATGTAAAAAGAGTTGTAAGGGCACTGGAATATTACAAGCAGACTGGCAACAGAATATCTGAACACAACGAGGAGCAGAGAAAAAAAGATTCACCATATAATTATAAATATTTTGTTCTTAATGACATAAGGGATAATCTTTATGAGAGGATTAATAAAAGAGTTGATATTATGTTCGATGATGGTCTTATTGATGAAATGCAGTTGCTTACCAAAATGGGCATAGGCAGGGATAATACTTCTATGCAGGGCATAGGCTATAAAGAAATTCTTGATTACTGGGACAATTTGGGTAAGCCTTATGGAAGCACTATTGATGAAAATGGTATCGCCTTATTAAAGGAACAGATTAAAGGCGATACAAGACATTTTGCAAAAAGACAGCTTACGTGGTTCAGGAGAGAAAAAGTTATTGACTGGATTAATATTAACGAATATGATTATGATTGCGTTAAAATTATGGATTATATGCTTGATAAGCTTAAAGATAGTGGTATTATTAAGTAATGCAAAATTAACAATCAGGGAGAAAGATAATGAAGGAAATGTATTGCGGACAGCTTGGAATTGATGAAGCTGTATACAATTATGGCAATAATGTACTTGAAAATTTAAAGGAACGATTTGAAGCTATTGATGAAGTGGCTGAGTATAACCAGTTAAAGGTTATCGCGGCTATGCAGAAGAACAGGGTCGCTGAGATGCACCTTTCAGGTACTAGCGGATATGGATATAATGATGAGGGAAGAGATACTCTTGAGAGAGTATATGCAGATATATTCAAGACAGAGGACGCACTTGTAAGACCACAGATTATATGTGGAACACATGCTTTAAATGTAGCTATCTCATCTAATTTAAGACCGGGTGATGAGCTTTTATCGCCAGTTGGCAAGCCATATGATACTATGGACGAGATTATAGGAATAAGACCATCAAAGGGAAGTCTTGCAGAATACAATATATCATACAGACAGGTTGATCTGTTAGATGACGGAAGCTTTGATTATGATGGAATAAGAAAAGCTATTAATGAAAAGACTAAGCTTGTTACTATACAGCGTTCTAAGGGTTACGCAACGCGTCCGACATTATCTGTTGAAAGAATTGGCGAGCTTATACATTTTATTAAAGATATCAAACCAGACGTTATATGTATGGTAGATAACTGTTATGGTGAATTTGTTGAGAAGATTGAACCATCAGAAGTCGGTGCGGATATGGTTGTCGGTTCACTTATTAAAAATCCAGGTGGCGGACTTGCACCTTGTGGAGGATATATAGCAGGAAGAAAAGACTGCATTGAACAGGCAGCTTACAGATTATCTTCACCGGGTCTTGGAAAAGAGGTTGGTGCAACAATTGGTGTCAACAAAGATTTCTATCAGGGATTATTCCTTGCACCAACTGTAGTTGCCGGTGCACTTAAGGGTGCTGTATTTGCAGCAAATGTATATGAAAAGGCTGGATTTAAGTGCGTCCCTGATGCCACAGAGGAAAGATATGACATTATTCAGGCAGTTGAGTTAAAATCAGAGGAAGGTCTTATAGCTTTCTGTAAGGGTATTCAGGCAGCAGCACCAGTTGACAGCTTTGTAACACCTGAGCCTTGGGCAATGCCAGGTTATGATTCAGATGTTATTATGGCAGCAGGTGCATTTGTACAGGGGTCATCAATAGAACTTAGTGCGGATGGTCCTGTAAAAGAACCATATGCTGTATATTTCCAGGGTGGTCTTACATGGTACCACGCTAAGCTTGGAATTATGATGAGTATGCAGAAAATGTATGAAAAAGGGCTTCTTAAGATTTAGTAATTGTGTTATACTACATTAGTCAGTTTTTTAATAATATTATAATATATTGAATAGTTAATATTGTATTCTTATAAAAAAGTTGATAAAATGTTAGCGTATTATTAATATTAATACGCAAGAATGGAGGAATATGAGTAGTATTTCCAAGTACAAGAATGGCTGGTTTCTTATACTGTTCATTCTTATAGGTATTGTGCTGGGTGGGCTTATAGCTGAGATAACATCGGGCATACCAGCACTTAGCTGGCTTTCATATGGCCAGTCATTTGGGGCGGGACTTATGGAGAGTCCTGTTATTCTTAATCTGGGATTTATTGTTCTTACATTTTCAATTCAGATTAAGATAACAATTGCCAGTATTATTGGCGTTATACTCGCAATTGTTATATATAAATTTATTTAGGGTAAATCTTATCTAAGATTTTATGAATGACAATTTAATATGTGACAAAGATTGTATTAAAGACTTAAGACCATACGAGAAATGTATAGCACTTGGTGAACAGTCGCTTACTGATACAGAGCTTATCGCAGCGATAATAAAGACTGGTGTATCAGGAAAGCCTGCGGGAGAGCTTGCAAAGGATATTCTTGACAAGTCCCATAACAAAGGATTGTTAGGACTATTTGATATGTCTATTGATGAACTTATGGATATCAAGGGAATAGGGCTTGCGAAGGCGGCACAGTTAAAGTGTATCTGTGAGTTGTCAAGAAGACTTGCCAAGCAGTCAGCAGGGAAAAGACTGGATTTTTCATCGCCATATGCTATTGCTGAGTATTATATGCAGGATATGAGACATTTAACCAAAGAACGTCTTGTTCTTGTAATGCTTGACAGCAGGCTTAATCTTATTAAGGACAGTGTTATATCAATCGGAACGGTGAACAGCTCACTTGTTTCAGTTAAAGAGGTGTTTAGTGAGGCTTGTAAGAACAAAGCAGTAAGCATAGTTCTTATTCACAACCACCCAAGCGGTGATCCAGCACCAAGTCCGCAGGATATAAGTGTTACAGAGCAGATAAGAAAGGCGGGGCTTATTCTTGGAATACATCTGATAGATCATATAATTATTGGAGATAATAATTTCACAAGTCTTAATGAATGTGGTTATTTGAGACAATAGAATTGTTGCTACAGGAAAGGAAGAAAATATGTCTAACGTATATGGAATTGATATTGGTACAAGTAATTTTAAAATGTGCTGTAAAGAAAAAGATACAATATTAAATGAGAAGAATATTATAGCCATTGCTAATAAGAAAGACCTTTTAGCATTTGGTGATGAAGCTTATGAAATGTATGAGAAAGCACCAGAGAATATTGAGGTTTCGTTCCCGGTTAAGTTTGGTGTGATTGCAGATATAGAGAATATGCAGACTCTGCTTCTTAACTTCTTTAATAAGGTTAATGGAGATAAGAAGAATACAGGCAATAATGATTTCTATATTGCAGTTCCTACTGATGTTACAGAAGTAGAAAAGAGAGCCTTTTATGAACTTGTTGCTGATTCAAAGGTTAAAGCCAAGAATATATATATCGTTGATAAGCCAGTTGCAGATGCAATAGGTGCAGGTCTTGATGTAACTAAGTCAAGAGGTATTATGATGGTTAATATCGGTGCAGAGACAACAGAAATCTCTGTATTATCATTAGGCGGTATTGTAATTAGCAAGTCAATCAAGATTGGTGGTAATAAGCTTGATGACTGCATTATCAATAATGTTAAAAAGGTATACAATCTTGTAATAGGAAGCAAGACAGCAGAAAGCTTAAAGAAGGAACTTGGAAGTGCGGTAAAGGTTGAAGAAACATTTGCACTCGGCTTTGGACGTAATGTACTTTCAGGACTTCCTGTAAGCGTAGATGTATCATCAGATGTTGTCTATAATGCGATTGTTGATGCACTTCACTCAATTATGGATGCAATCAAAGTTATACTTGAGAGAACTCCACCAGAACTTGCAGCTGATATTATTAAGAATGGTGTATATGTATCAGGTGGTACATCACAGATTAACAATCTTGAACAGTTTATAAAGCAGGAGACTAATCTTAATGTTAATATCGTAGACCAGCCTTCTGAAAGTGTTGTAAGAGGTCTTATAGGAGTAGTAAATAACCCACAGTTTTCTAAGGTTGCATATACTCCACAAGATAAAAATTATGATTAAGGACAGGTAATATGAGAAAAAAATTATCTTCATATATGACATCAAGATACATTCTTATTGCAGTGACGGTTGTATGTATAATATTTGTTTCAACAAGCTTCTTTACAGATAGTCTTGTAGCACCTTTAAGAAATGCTGTTTCTATGGTTGTTGTTCCGTTGCAGAAGGGAATGAATAATCTTGGGCTTTGGACCTATGATAAAGTTACTACTTTACAGGAAATCTCAGTTGTATTAGACGAGAATAATGAGTTAAAGAACCAGATAGATAATCTGACAGAAGAGAACAACCAGTTAAGACAGGATTCCTATGAACTTACACGTCTTAGAGAGCTATATAAGCTTGACGAGAAGTATCCGGGCTATACTAAAGTAGGTGCAAGAGTTATCGGTGTTACAACAGATAACTGGTCTAAGGCATTTAAAGTAGATAAAGGCCTTGATGACGGAATTAAGAAAGATATGAATGTTATTGCAAGTGGTGGTCTTGTTGGAATAGTTGCTGAGGTAGGAAAGAATTATTCCATAGTCAAGACAATTATTGAAGATAATAATTCAGTAAGTGGAATGTTAATAGATACTAATGATACCTGTATAGTTGAGGGAGATATTGAGCTTTCTGACAGTGGTCTTGTACATCTTAACCATATTAAGGCTGATATAACAGTAAGAAATGGTGATAAGATAGTTACTTCCAATATCAGCGACAAATATCTTCAGGGAATTCTTATAGGATATGCAAAGGATGTAACAGCGGACTCTAATAATCTGACACAGTCAGGTTATCTTGTCCCAGCAGTTGATTTTAATAATCTTCAAGAGGTACTTATTATAACGGAAATGAAAAATCAGTGATTTAAAGCAGGAGTGTTATGAAAAGGAAAGTTGCAGAAATAATTTTAATATTATTATTTTATCTGATACAGGTTACATTTGGCAATGCTATCGGAATAGGTGGCATTACACCTAATCTGCTTATAATACTGCCGGTGCTGTTTGGCTTTTTTAAAGGCAGGAATGAAGGAATGTTAGTAGGCTTCTTATCAGGTGTTATGTATGATCTTTTCTTTTCTTCACTGTTTGGATTTTCAGCATTGGTTTTTGTATACATAGGATATTTTTCGGGAATATTTTATAAAGAATATGAGAAGGTTGAAGTCCTTATTCCATTGGCAATGATAATGGCATCTGATTTTGTTTTTGAATTTTTATCATATATAGGCAATTTCTTATTACACAACAGGCTGAATGTAGACTTCTTTTTAAGAAGATTTATTATGCCGGAGGTTGTGTATACATTAGTTGTAGCATTGGTATTGTATTATCCTTTGATGAAGTTCGATTCAATATTAGATATTCAATGGAAGAAAAGGAAAAAAGGTATATTAGATGAAGGAAGTATTTGAGTATATATTAAGTCTTTTCAAATCAAGAATTTTTCCACTTATATTGGTATTTGCCATATTGGTAGGCGTGCTTATTAACAGGCTGTTTGGATTGCAGATAATCAATGGAGAGTCTTATGTAAAAGATTTATCAAGTTCTATACAGAAAGATATGAGCGTTGCGGCGACAAGAGGAAGAATATTCGACAAGAATGGTGTGCTTCTTGCTTATAATGACCTTGCATATGCCGTAAGAATAAGTGACAGCGGTAAATATAACAATAACGCAGAGAAGAATGAAAAGCTTAATGCTTCAATAGATAAGACACTTGATATTATTGAGGCAAAGGGAGATACATATTCTAATGATTTTCCTATTGTATATGAAGACGGACAGTATGTATTCAATATAAAGGATAATGAACTTTTAAGATTTTTAAGGGATATATATGGCAAACGTTCAATAAGTGAGCTTAGTGATGAAGAAAGAAATGTAACAGCACAGGAGCTTTTCAGACAGTTATGTGAAAAGTATGAGGTTGTTGTTGCGTCTGATAGTTCAAAAAATCAGGCAACGGTTCTTTCATCAACAGTTAGTTTCCTTAAATCACAGGGGTATATGGTAGAAGCAGCAGGTTTTTCTGTTGACCATGCACTTATGATTGTTAATTTAAGAAGATATATGTCTGCTAATTCATATAACAGATACATTTCTTTTACAATTGCCAATGAGGTATCAGATGAAACTGTTGCGGCAATACTTGAGAGTTCAGATGATCTGACAGGTGTTACAGTAGAAGAACAATATATAAGAAGATATGTGGACAGTGTATACTGCTCACAGATATTAGGATACACAGGTACAGTATCTACAAGCGAGTTAGAAACACTTGGAGATAAGTACGACAGTAACGATACTGTAGGTAAGAGTGGCATTGAGAAGAGTATGGAATCCGTGCTTTCAGGTACTAAGGGTGAACGACAGGTTTATGTAGATACAGTAGGACGAATTACAGAGGTACTTGGTGAGACTGACCCAGAGACTGGCAATGATGTGTACCTTACAATCGATATTAATCTTCAGAAAAATCTATATAATGCAATTGAGGACAGACTTGTACAGATACTTCTTACTTATATGACAAGTGGTGATACCAAGTATTCATATACTTCTAACGGAAGTGTAGATACTGTATACATTCTTGCTAAAGAAGTATATTTTGCACTTATTGATAACAATATTGTGTCAATAAAGCATATCGCTGAACAGAGTACAGACACGGAGGCACAGGTTTATTCAGCTTTTCTTTCAAAACAGGACAGTACAATGGACTGGATACGAAGTGAGTTAGCTGACGGTGATACACCTTATGGAAAGCTCAGCGAAGAACAGCAGCTTTATATATGGTATGTGTATACAAGCCTTAAAGACAGAGGGGTATTTAATACATCTAATGTCGATACAACAGATGATGTATATAAGGACTGGACACAGGCAGATGGAACAAGTCTTAAAGAACTTCTGACACACGGAATAGCTAAGAATTGGATTAATCTTAATGTTTTCTCTACTGAACAGTACACAAGTTTACAAGAATCATATGATGCACTTCTTGATTATATTGATGGATATTTAAGGGAAGATACTTCATTTTATAAGAAAATGTATAAATATATGATTAATTCTGGTTCTATATCAGGAAGACAGGTATGTATGCTTTTGTATGAACAGGGAGTGCTTGATATGAATTCTGAGAATTCAAGATATTCAGCATTAGCAGCAGGAAGCCTTGGAGCATATGATTTTATGACATATGCGATATCTAATAAAATAATAACTCCTGCCCAGCTTGCATTAGAACCTTGTTCAGCATCTGCTGTTGTAACAAATCCTAAGAATGGTGATATCATAGCAATGGTATCTTATCCAAGCTATGATAATAACAAGCTGTCAGGAAGCGTTGATGCCAAGTATTTCAACAGTCTTATTAATGATAAGGCAAGTCCTATGTTAAACAGGGCAACACAGTCATTTACTGCACCCGGTTCAACATACAAGCCATGCACAACTATAGCAGGTATGGATACAGGTATAATATCATCTGGAACTACATTTTATTGTTCTGGTTCATTTGATAAAGTAACACCATCACCAAAATGCTGGAGATTATCAGGACATGGTGGCGAAGTGGCTGCAACAGCGATAAGAGATTCCTGTAATGTATTCTTCTATAATGTAGGTTATAATCTTGCGTGCAGTAAGAATGGCAATTATAACAGTACTTACGGAACAACTATATTACAGAAATACTCAGACCTTTTGGGTTTATCGACTAAAGCAGGTGTTGAAATTGAGGAAAGTGAGCCAATGGCTTCTAATACTAACTCAGTTGCTTCAGCTATCGGTCAGGGTAACCACAAATACAGTACATTAAACCTTGCAAGATATGTAACAACTATAGCTACATCAGGAACCTGCTATAATCTTACACTAGTAGATAAGATTACAGATTCTGATGGTAATCTTATTGAAGATAATCACGCTGATGTTGATCATCAGGTTGAACTAAGCAGTAATATATGGAGTACAGTACACGAGGGTATGATGCTCGCAGGTAATTCATATTCAACAATAGCCAAGCTTGGTTTAAAGATTGCAGCTAAGTCAGGTACTGCACAGGAAAATACTAACGAACCAGACCATTCATTACTTGTAACATATTCTCCATACGATGATCCGCAGATATGTGTATCAGTATGTATCCAGCACGGATACTCATCAACAACATCTATGGATTTGACAGCAGATGTGTATAAGATATATTATGGAATGGAATAGTTATAAATAATATTAAATAAGGGGTGAAGATAGTTGGATAACTCAGTAGTAATCAAGGGAAGTAAGAATGGAATTACTGTTAAACTCGATGATAATCTTGGATTTGACGAGCTCAAAGACAGAATAAGAACCAAATTTGCGGCGTCAGCCAAATTCTTTGAAAAAGCCAATCTTGCATTATCACTTGAAGGAAGAAATCTTACTGACAACGAGGAGCAGGAAATTCTTGATATTATATCTGAGGAGTCGGATATTAACATTGTGTGTCTGATGGAACACAACAAGGATAAAGATGAAGTGTACGCAAGAGCAATCGCCAAGGTTGCCGGAGATGGCATATTGCCAGATGTACCATATGATAATACAAATGAAGAGGTTATGCACAGCCGTGTATTTTCCAGTGCCAGCATAGATGATGTATCGACAGATAATACACTTACACAGCCATTATGCCAGTTCTATAAAGGAACATTAAGATCAGGACAAGTTCTTGAAACAGAGAGTAGTGTAGTAATACTTGGAGATGTTAATCCGGGTGGCAAGGTTATAGCGTGTGGCAATGTTATCGTATTAGGAAGCTTAAGAGGCAATATATATGCAGGTGCCAATGGCAATGAGAATGCATTTGTTGTTGCTCTTGATATGGATCCTATGCAGATTAAGATTGCAGATGTTATAGCCAGAAGTTCAGATGCTCCTGTTGTTATAAAGAAGAGATTAAAGAGTAAGGTCAAAGGCGTACAGCCTAAGATAGCATATGTATTTGAAGGCAATATATATGTTGAAGATTTTGCACAGGATGTACTTGAAGATATTCATTTATAAATTTGAATGTGTAAACAGGTTTATTTTAGAATAAATGTTCATAAATTCAAAAAAAGTCTTGATTTAATGAGCAAAATTACGCATAATTATTTTATTGTGTATTTATTTACTTAGTATATTAATTTTGGAGGAAATAAAATGAGTGAAGTTATTGTTGTTACGTCAGGAAAAGGCGGCGTAGGTAAGACTACAACTACAGCTAATATAGGTACTGGTCTTGCTAAGCTTGGAAAAAAGGTTGTTATGATTGATACAGATACAGGCCTTAGAAACCTTGATGTAGTACTTGGACTTGAGAATAGAATTGTATACAATCTTGTAGATGTTGTAGAGGGTAACTGTCGTTTAAAGCAGGCTATGATTACAGATAAGAGATGTCCTTATCTGTATCTTCTTCCAACAGCACAGACAAGGGATAAGTCAGCTATTTCACCTGAACAGATGATTAAGCTTGTAGATGAGATTAAAGCAGATCCAGAGAACTTTGATTACATATTACTTGATTGCCCAGCCGGTATTGAGCAGGGCTTCCAGAATGCCATAGTTGCAGCTGACAGAGCTTTAGTTGTAACTACTCCAGAAGTCTCAGCTATCCGTGATGCTGACAGAATTGTAGGTTTATTAGATGCTAACGGCTTAAAAGACCGCGAGGATTTAATTGTCAACAGAATAAGAATGGATATGGTCAACAGAGGTGAGATGATGTCAATCGCAGATGTCAACGACATTTTACAGCTCAATGTAATAGGTGCTGTTCCAGATGATGAGAATATTGTAGTTGCTACTAACAAGGGTCAGCCTTTAGTAGGTGACAGCAGTATGGCTGGACAGGCATATATGAATATATGTCATAGAATTCTCGGTGAAGATGTACCTTTCCTTGATCTTAATGGCAAGGGTGGATTCTTTAAGAAGTTATCATCACTCTTTAAGGGCGATAAAAAGAACTAAGACCAATTCAGGCCTTAAGTATATGAGCCATATATGGCAGAATGGAAGAAGATATGAGTTTACTTGATTTATTTAAGAAGAAGGGTTCTGGTGATGTAGCAAAAGACAGACTTAAGCTTTTGCTCGTATCTGACAGGGCTAATTGCTCTCCTGAAGTTATGGAAATGATAAAGAATGACATAATTAAAGTTATTTCAAAATACATGGTAATAGATGCAGAAGGACTTGATATCCAGATAACATCTACAGAATCAGAAGGTGATAATGGTTCTGTACCTGCAATCTATGCTAATATTCCAATTAAGGATATGAGAAATAGTGACAAATAATCACGTGTAATCAAATAAGGATTATTGTGGTGGAGAATTTATGTTTAAAAAATATAAACTAAGATCGTATAATTTCAGGCTTATTGCTTTGATAACAATTACCTGTATATATGCGTTAATGGTTGTAAACAGTGCTAATTCAAGTTATACCATAAAGCAGGGTGCTGGTATGGCTGTAGCATATTTAATGATGATTTTTATATCATTTGTTGATTACAAATTTATAACTAAATATTACTGGCTTTGGTATGCAATAGGCAATATACTGCTTGTTCTTGTACTGCTTATAGGTAAATCAAGCCACGGTGCGAAAAGATGGCTTGGCATAGGTACATCTTTTCAGATACAGCCTTCAGAGTTTATGAAGCTTATTATAGCCATATTCTTAGCTAAGGTAATATCTATGTATAAGGACAGGCTTAATACGTGGAAGTTTCTTGTCATAATTGCACTTGTACTTTTAGTTCCTATACTGCTTATAGTTAAAGAACCAGATTTATCTACCACTGTTATGGTTGTTCTTATAGTAGTTACTATTATATTCTGTGCAGGGATAAGTTATAAGATAATTGGTATGGTGCTGCTTGTTGTAGTTCCACTTATAGCAGCATTTCTTGTATACATTATTGCTACACCGGATCCTATATTTATGGAACAATATCAGAGAAATCGTATTGTCGATTTCATATACGGAAGTGATTCTACTGATGGAACGGTAAGTGCTGGTGTATATCAGCAGAATTATGCGGTTCAGGCAATAGGTTCAGGACAGTTATCAGGTAAAGGCCTTAATAATGAAGATCCATCTTCACTTAAGAATGCCGGATATATAGCAGAAGCACAGAATGACTTTATATTTGCGGTTATAGGTGAAGAACTTGGATTTGTAGGCTGCTTAATTACAATTTTTTTGTTGTTTACTATCGTAATAGAGTGTATAATTACAGCAGTAAGGGCTAAGGACTTAGAAGGGCGGCTGATATGCTGCGGTGTAGCGGCGTATATAGCATTCCAGACGTTTATTAATATAGGCGTTGTTACAAAGCTTCTGCCTAATACAGGTTTGCCACTTCCATTTTTTAGTTGTGGCGTAACATCACTTGTTAATTTATTTGCGGCAATGGGAATTGTGTTGAATATCAATCTGCAAAGAAATGTCGACAGAGATGATGAGATATTTGCAGATGATTTCCGTGGATAATAGATAAGTATTAAAGATATTGGCTGTAACAAGCCATAGCATTAAAATGCAATCTTGATAAAATAACAGCATAAGATAGGGGGTTCTTATGAACATTGGTTTAATAGCACATAATTCAAAGAAGAAATTAATGCAGAATTTCTGTATTGCATACAAAGGAATTCTAAACAAGAATCAGTTATTTGCGACGGGTACAACAGGAAGACTTGTAGAAGAAGTTACTAATCTTTCTATACACAAGTTCCTTGCAGGACATCTTGGTGGTGACCAGCAGCTTTGTGCCCAGATTGAGCATAATCAGCTTGATCTTGTCATTTTCCTAAGAGATGTGGAATCACCAAATCTTCATGAACCAGATTCTAATAATATATGTATGCTGTGTGATATGTATAATATTCCATTAGCAACTAATCTTGCCACAGCAGAATTATTGATTAAGTCGCTGGAAAGAGGCGATATGGAATGGAGAGAAATATATCAATAATCAGTGAGAATTATTAAAATATAAGCTGCCGTTTGAACAAGAACGGTAGCTTTTGATGTATTATTAATGATTAAGGGAGGAGTTATGCCAGGTAATAAAGTAGTCAGGTATAAAAGAAGACCACGGGCTGTGGCATTTATATTTGCCCTTGTACTTATTTATATAATATGTTTTTTTGTGTTGTATACAACCAAAGCAAAGGTTCAGACATATGAAGTTAACGTAGGTTCATTAACGAATAATGCTGTATTTACAGCGTTAGCAGTAAGAGAGGAAAGTGTATACAATACACCTTATTCTGGCAATGTCAATTATTACCAGCGGGAAGGGACGAGAGTTAAGAAGGGCGATACCATTTATACTGTCGATGAAACCGGCAGGGTATCAGAGATACTTTCTTCATATAACAAATTAGGTGAGAATTCACTTTCAGAGAAGAATTTATCAGATATTAAGACGACACTCAATAATTATAAGACTGATTATGATGGAAGTGATTTTACATATGTATATGACCTGAAATCAGACCTTAATGTGACTGTATTACAGTCTATTAATGAAAATGTTGTTGCTAACCTTGATTCTATTGTAGAGAATACAGGAAGCCAGAACCTTTTCCAGACAGTAACAGCTGAAAGCAATGGTATTGTTGTATATGCGGTTGACGGATATGAACAGATTAATGACAACAATGTAACAACTAATGATTTCAATAAAGATAACTATAATAAGAATAATTTAAAAGGTGAATCACTTATTGTATCAGGTAATCCTGCTTATAAGATAGTTACAAGTGAAGACTGGTATATGCTTATCAGGTTATCTAAAGATGATATTGATGAGTATGGACTGGCTTCTAAGAAAAGCCTTAATATTAAGATTAAGAAAGATAATATGACAGTAAAATGTGGTTTTTCTATTATAGAGAAGAGCGATGGCTATTATGGAAAGTTATCACTAGACAGCTATATGATAAGATATGCACAGGAAAGATTTCTTGATATTGAGCTTGTTACAACTGGTAAGAGTGGTATGAAGATACCTGTGTCAGCAGTTACAGAAAATGAATTCTACGAAATTCCAAGGTCTTACCTTACAAAAGGTGGTAACAGCAGTAATCAGGGATTTATATGTGAGAAATATGATAATGGTAATCTTATAACTACATTTGTTGAAGCAGATATATACAAGCTTACTGATGATTATGTGTATGTAAGCAAGTCAGACTGGGAATCAGGAATTGCGGTTGTAATGCCAGACTCTGCATCAAGGTATGTTATCGGTGCAACGAAAAAGTTAAAAGGTGTATATTGTGTTAATACCGGATATACAATATTCTGTCCGGTTGAGATTATTGATGAGAATAATGAATATTATATTGTCAAGCAAAATCTTACACACGGAATATCAGTGTATGACCGAATTATATTAGACGCATTGAAATACCAGCCAAATGAAATGATATATTAATCAGAATGGAGAATTGCTATGTTGGATAATCATAATGAAATGCTAAAATCTAATTATGAAGCTGTTAAGAAGAATATTAAAGCAGCTTGCGAGAGGAGCGGACGTGATAAGAGTGAAGTGTGCCTTATTGCAGTAAGCAAGACTAAGCCACAGGAAGATATAATGCAGATATATGAATGTGGTGAACACCAGTTTGGAGAGAATTATGTTCAGGAAATGGTAGATAAAGTTGATGCTCTTCCTAAAGATATAGTATGGCATATGATAGGACATTTACAGCGTAATAAAGTTAAATATGTTGTTGGCAGGGCTTCTATGATTCATTCGGTTGATTCATTAAGATTAGCAGAGGCTGTTAATCAGGAGGCTGTTAAAAAAGGGATTGTAGCTGACATTTTAATTGAAGTAAATGTTGCAGGCGAACTTAATAAATTTGGTTTTAAACCAGAAGAAGTTGAAGCGTTTGTTAGAGCAATTAGTGGATTTAGTGGAATTAGAGTCCGTGGATTGATGACAAGTGCTCCATATGTAGAAAATCCCGAAGATAATAGGTGTTATTTCAGACAATTAAAGCAATTATGTGTTGACATTAATGCTAAAAACATTGATAATATCAATATGGATGTGCTTTCAATGGGTATGACTAATGATTATGTTATAGCTGTTGAAGAAGGTGCTACTCATATAAGAGTTGGTACTGCTATATTCGGACATAGAGATTATGGTAATGCGTAAGATAAAGACATATGTGTGTTGATACAGAATGATAAGATTTTTAGTTACTATAATTAATGTAATATTATAATATATTAGGGAGAGATGTTATGAGTTTTGTTGATGGATTTTTGAATCTTTTCAAGGTTCAGGATGATGAATTTGATGATGATTACGATTACGATGAAGAATTTGATGATGACGAAGATGATGATAAGCCTTCAGCAAGAAAGAAGCTTTTTTCAGGTTCTAAGAAGTCAGATGATGAAGATACATCAACTTCATTTACAATGAGCGACAAACCTAAGAACGCAAGAGGAAAGGTTGTTCCAATTAAGCAGACAGCGAGAGGTCTTGAAGTAGTTGTTATCAGACCAGAGTCTATGGAAGATGCAAGTGAGATAACAGATACGCTTTTAAGTGGTAAGGCTGTTGTACTTAATCTTGAAGGAATTCACGTTGAGATTGCACAGAGAATAATTGATTACTCAGCAGGCTCATGTTATTCGATAAGAGGTAATTTACAGAAGATTACCAATTACATATTCCTTGTTACACCTCCTAATGTGGATATTTCAGGAGATATTCCTGAGATAGTAGCTGGTGGTATTGATCTTACATCATTTAAGAATGATACAAAGTTCTAGATAATTTATATTACTGCCACTCTTTGGTTTGCAAGGAGTGGCAGTTTAGTTATTACTAAGATTAGATTGGAGAATATTATGTCTAAGTGTATTAATGTTAAATACGAAGGAAAGCCTTTATATAATATTGTTATTGAACAGAGCTTCGATAAGTTAGCAGAAGAATTTGATAAGTTAGGCGTTACAGGAAGAAAGCTTTGTATTGTGTCTGACAGCAATGTTGCACCTTTATATGCGAAGTATGTAGAGGATCAGTTATCAAAGACTGGCAATAAGATATTTACATATGTATTTGAAGCTGGCGAGGCTAACAAGAATCTTGATACAGTTGAAGATGTCTATGAGTTTCTTATTAAGAACCATTTTGATAGAAAAGATATGCTTGTAGCACTTGGCGGTGGTGTTGTTGGAGATTTAACAGGATTTACAGCAGCTACATATCTTAGAGGAATAAGCTTTATACAGGTTCCCACATCTCTTCTTGCACAGGTTGATTCAAGTATCGGTGGAAAGACAGGTGTCGATTTCAGAGCATACAAGAATATGGTAGGAGCATTTTACCAGCCTAAGCTTGTATATATAAATATATCAGTGCTTAAGAGCCTTTCAGACAGATTATTCAATTCTGGTTTTGGTGAAATAATCAAGCACGGTCTTATTAAAGATGCCGCTTATTATGAATGGTTAAGAGATAATATCAGTAATATTAAGAGCAGAAATTCAGATGCCTTAGAGCAGATGATATATGTAAGCTGCAATATAAAGAGAGAAGTTGTAGAAAAAGATCCTAAAGAAAAAGGCGACAGGGCACTTCTTAATTATGGACATACATTAGGACACGCAATAGAAAAGCTTATGAATTTTAAACTTTATCACGGCGAATGTGTTACACTTGGAATGATTGCTGCATTAAGAATATCAGTCAATAGAGGCGATATTGATGAGAAGGCATATAATGATGCAATAGATATGTTCAAGTTATATGATTTCCCTCTTAATGTAACAGGAATTACAGCAGAAGATGTTGTCAAAGTGTCAAAGAGCGATAAGAAAATGGATGCAGGCAAGATTAAATTTATTCTTTTAAAAGAAATCGGTAATGCTTATATTGACTATGATGTAACAGATGAGGAGATGCTTGCAGCATTAAAAGATGTTATTTTATGTAATAGGTAATTTCAATAAAACACCATATTATATAAAAATACTATGTGACGATGATACACACTTGCACGAAGCTCTGGTTTAACGCTAACGACCGTGCCTTGGCGTGGGAATGTGCAAAGCACATTCTGTTTTATAAAGAGAACATAATAATTGGAGAATAGAGTATATGTCAGATACAGATATTATCAACACAGCACAGCAGGATATTAATGGCATTAGTAAGAAAAGACGAATATTAAGCCTTGTCTTATATATTGTTATAACAGCAGTGCTTACACAGATAGACCAGATAACTAAGTATATAGCTGAACAAAGGCTGTACAATAAGCCGGATTTTGTAATTATTAAAGATGTTCTTCATCTTACATATCTTAGAAATAACGGAAGTGCGTTTGGAATGTTTAGCGGAAAGATTAATGCCTTTCTGGTGCTTACAGTAATTATGATATGCTTAATTACATATGTAGTTCTTAAGATGCCATTAATCATAAAATATATACCTGTATACATAACCTGTATATTACTTGCTGCTGGAGCTATAGGAAACTTTATAGACAGGGTGAGATTTGGATATGTTCGTGATTTTATATATTTCAAAATAATTAATTTTCCGGTATTTAATGTAGCAGATTGTTATGTTACAGTGTCAGTTATTATATTTATAATACTTATTCTTTTTGTATATAAGAATGAAGATGATTTTGCGTTCTTATCTTTAAAGAAATAAGCAGGGCAATATATTAATTATAAGAATCTTGGATTATTACCAGAATTGAGGAATAGAATGCAGAATAATATGGTTGACGAAATAATAAATACGGATAAAGAAAATTTGCTGGAAGATACTACATTTATTGTAGATATTGATGACAAGAATACACGAATTGACAAGTATCTTTCTGATGAACTGGCAGATGTATCACGTTCAAGAATACAGAAGCTGCTTGATGAGGGTATGATTACTGTCAATAATAACAAAGTCAAATCCAATTATAAGGTTGCGGCTGATGATATTATAAATGTGCATATTCCTGAGCTTGTAGTTCCTGAAATTGTTCCTGAGGATATTTCGCTTGATATAGTATATGAAGATAACGACATAATAGTTATTAATAAGCCAAAAGGTATGGTTGTACATCCAGCTGCAGGGCACTATAGTGGAACGCTTGTTAATGCCCTGATGTATCATTGCCGTGATAATCTATCGGGAATTAATGGTGTATTAAGACCGGGAATAGTTCACAGAATTGATATGAATACAACAGGTGTTATCGTTGCCTGCAAGAATGATTATGCACATAATTTTATTGCACAGCAGTTAAGTGTTCATTCTATTACAAGAAAATATTATGCCATAGTACATAATCAGTTTAACAACATTGAGGGTGTTGTAGATGCTCCGATTGGCCGCAATCCATCAGACAGAAAGAAGATGGCAGTTGATAAAAAGAATGGTAAAAGGGCAGTAACGCATTATAGGGTATTAGAACAATTTGGCAAATTCAGTTACATTGAATGTCAGTTAGAAACCGGACGGACACATCAGATAAGAGTTCATATGGCAAGTATAGGACATCCGCTGCTTGGAGATGATGTATATGGAAGCGGCAAATCTCCATTTAATCTGTGTGGACAGACCCTGCACGCAGGTGTTCTTGGCTTTATACATCCGACAACCAAAGAGTATGTGGAATATAGTGCAGATTTGCCAGAATATTTTCAAAAGGTTATTAGCCGGTTAAGGAACAGTTAAGTCATATTATACAGAAGCAGATAACAGTATATAATTATTTATATAGTAAATATCAAGTATTGTCTGGGCACTTCAATATGACAGATATCAGGATTTATAGCAGGTAGTAGGATTATGAGAAGGAAAGAGTTTATTGATACTATATTAAATGGTATTTCGGATACATTTGATATATATCATAATTATTGGTTTAACAATAGAAAATTTGTCATATACGCATATAATTACAAGAACAGGGATAAGTTCTCGACAACTGATTCTGCAAAATTATGGGATATGAAATGTTTTGAGCATTTATTCTTTATTAACAGTGATTCACTTGATGAAGAACAGTTAAAGGATCTTGTTAAGTTCACGATTGAGCAGATAGAACCGCATTTTGTCCGTAATGATAACAAACTTCCTTGTAAAAATCATATGTATTCGTATATTTCATTTATAATTATTACAAGAAATAAGCCTGATGATAATGTAAAGCTTATGATAGAGAAGACTAACATTGTAAAGAAATATATGTTTGGAGCAAGAGGGTACAGTAATATCCGCCTGGTCTGTGTTACCCCAAGCCAGTTCAGCGTTATTTCCAACCGATATGGCAAAGAAATATCCGATTATCTTAAGAAGATGATGTCCAGCGGTTATTAATAAATATCAAAAATATTGTGTAAAATGAATGAATTTTGCATAAAATAGCTGGATTTTATATACAATTTAATGTATAATACAACTAAATCAAAGAGCTGTTTGAAATATTTAGGTAACCGGGAGGTAATGTATTATGGATGAAAGAACAGTAATTACAATAGGTCGTGAATTTGGTAGTGGCGGACACGAGATAGGAATGAAGCTTGCTGAGAAGTTAGGAATTAAATGTTATGATAAGGAACTTCTTCAGGTTGCTGCAAAGGAAAGTGGATTGTGTGAGGAGTTATTTGCCTCTCAGGATGAAAAGCCTACTAACAGTTTCCTTTATTCTTTGGTTATGGATACATATTCACTTGGTTATTCTAATTCATATGTTGACATGCCAATTAATCACAAAGTATTCTTGGCACAGTTTGATGCAATAAAGAAGCTTGCAGCTAAAGAGTCTTGTGTGATTGTTGGACGTTGTGCAGACTATGCACTTGAAGATGATCCATTTGCAGTAAGTGTATGGATTAAAGCAAGTCTTGATGAAAGAATTAAGAGAATTAAGAAGTTATATGAACTAAATGATTCTAAGGCGGCTGATCTTATACAGAAGACAGATAAGAAGAGAGCAAGCTACTACAATTATTATTCAAGTAAGAAGTGGGGCGAAGCTAAGAGCTATGATTTATGTATAGATAGTGGTCTTGTAGGCATTGATGGAGCTATTGAGCTTATATTAAAGTTCATAGAACTTAAAGAGAAAAATCAGAATAATGGTTAATTGATATGGAAATTCGTGGTTATAAGCGCATAAAGAAGAAAGATATTAAAAGATGGTTCAAAGGCAGTAATTTAATAGTATATATTTTAATTTTACTGTTGCTTTTATTGATATTGTTGTTTGCATTTAAGACGATAGTCAGTATGCATAATGATAATGTATCATCAGATAGTGATGAGTCTGCAGATACAACAGAGGAAGATACCGGTTCAACAACAGAGGAGTCTGCATATATAGCAAAGAACCAGTCGTATAAGATTAGAATTAATGTCAGCAGGAACATTGCTATTATATACAGTATAGGTTCTAATAATGGGTTCGATAATGTTGTGAAGGCTTTTTATGTATCTGTTAACAGTAATATTAATACGGGTGATACATTTATATCAGAGAAGGCTGAGTGGCGTAAGCTTGATATTACTGGATATGGTCATTATAGTACAAGACTTAATAATTCAGAATATATATGTTCATCTGCATATTTTACCAAGACAGTTGGTAATATGAATATAGATGAATATAATAAAATGGGAACAAGTGCTTCAAGCGGTTCAATCTATATGACACCTGCCGATGCCAAATGGATATATAATAACTGCGGTGTTAATACACAGGTGCAGATAGAGAATGATTTCGATATCCCTTCTTCAGTTAATATAACAGAATTTAAAAAATATAATTATGTTGATAAACTCGAAGAATAAATATGAGTATCATATAATTTGTCTTAATATAAAGATGAATTATATGATACTTTTTTTGTGACAATTTTTGACTAAAGGTCATAATTTGTGATATACTTTAAAAGTTATTATAAAAATTACATAAATTAACAAAAATTAACAAAGGGAGAAAATTATGTCACAGATTATTATTATGGCAACGATAATTATATATCTTGCCGCAGTTGTGTACATTGGTGTTCTATGTTCAAAGAAGAACAACGCCGTTGATGATTTTTATCTTGGTGGACGAAAGTTAGGACCATTTGTTACAGCTATGAGTGCAGAAGCGTCTGATATGAGCAGCTGGCTTTTAATGGGACTGCCAGGACTTGCTTATCTTACAGGTGTTGCGGATGCAGCGTGGACAGCTATAGGTCTTGCAATAGGAACATATGTGAACTGGCTGATTGTAGCTAAAAGAATACGTAAATATACACAAGCATATGATTCATTTACAATTCCTGATTTCTTTTCAAAGAGATTTGGAGATGATAAGAGAATATTAACATTAATAGCTGCTATAGTTATTGTAGTATTCTTTATTCCATATACAGCTTCAGGATTTGCCGCCTGTGGTAAGCTGTTTTCAAGTCTTTTTGGATTTAATTATTTAACAGCAATGATAATAAGTGCAATTGTTATTGTTGCATATTGTACATTAGGTGGATTTCTTGCCGCTAGTATGACAGATTTAATTCAAAGTATAGTTATGACAATAGCACTGGTTGTAGTTGTTGTATATGGTGTTAATGTTGCAGGTGGTTTTGATATGGTTATGGAAAATTCCAAAGCACTTCCAGGATATCTTGGATTATTTGATACATATTCAGCAGCAACTAATTCAGCAGAGCCTTACAGTCTGCTTAAAATTGCCTCTATGTTAGCGTGGGGACTTGGATACTTTGGTATGCCACATGTATTATTGAGATTTATGGCTATAGAGGATGAAGAAAAGCTTAAATTATCAAGAAGAGTTGCTTCTATATGGGTAGTTATTTCTTTATCTGTAGCTGTATTTATTGGTATTGTTGGTCTTAGTATGACTAAGGCAGGTGCTATTGAAACACTTACAGGAAGTAACTCTGAGACGATAATTGTAAAAATAGCTCATTTATTATCTACACACGGAGTTGCCACAGCCATAATTGCTGGTGTTATATTAGCAGGAATTCTTGCAGCGACAATGTCTACAGCAGATTCACAGTTACTAGCAGCAGCTTCAAGTATTTCACAGAATATACTTACAGATGTATTCCATATTAAAATGTCTAAAAAGACATCTATGAATGTAGCTAGAATTACAGTTGTAATTATATCTGTAATTTCAATTGTTCTTGCATCAAATCCGGACAGTTCTGTATTTGAAATTGTATCATTTGCGTGGGCTGGATTCGGAGCTACATTTGGACCTGTTGTATTATGCGCATTATTCTGGAAAAAAGCTAATAAATATGGAATTACTGCTGGAATGATTTCAGGTGGAATTATGATATTCGTATGGAAATATGGAATATCTAAGCTTGGAGGAATATTCTCAATATATGAATTGCTTCCAGCATTCATTATTGCATTACTTGTTATAGTTATTGTAAGTTATGCAACAGGCGGTCCATCAAAGGAAGTCATTGAAAAGTTTGAAAAAGTTAAAAATAAGTAATTAAATATAACAAACGCAACATAACGCCGATAAACTGAGATTTATCGGCGTTATATGTTTAACTTATACTGCTCTTTTTATAGATTTTTATAGATAATAAAAGCTATTGTTAATTACTGTAGGCATTATACATTATACAACATTAAATATAACAATAGCTTTGAATTATTTATTGATTATTTAGCAACAAGCCTTCCCTGATATAGCTTTTTCTGGAGCATATTAATATGGAATTCTTTCTGGTATTTCTTTATCTTGTTAGTTTCATTCTCGGTTATAATAGATAAAGCCAGTCCCTGATTGCCGTTACGTCCACATCGTCCAACACGGTGTATGTATTCTTTTGATTCTTCAGGCAGATTTACATTAATAACAACATCAATATCATCAATCTGAAGTCCTCTTGCAGCTATATCTGTGGCCAGTAATAACTGGAGCTTTCCTGAGCGGAATTTATCAAGTGTATTACGCTTGGTTGTTGCATCTGCATTGCTTGAAAGGTAACCCACATTATAATTATGATATAAGAGCTTTTGGAGTGATTCTTCAAGGTCATATTTAGTGTTAATAAAGATTATTGCCTTGGAAGGTTTAACCGCCTTAATAAGCTTTCTAAGAGTTTCTATGCGTTCACGTCTGTCTGTTATAACATAGTTATGCTTTATTGTTGAAGGAATTACACTTTCAGAAGCTTTGATAGAATTAATATCAATGTCTATAGGTTTAAATGTAAGGCTGTTAGCTTCTTTGCGTGTCTTCTTATCTATGCTTGCAGAAAAAAGAAGAACTTGAGTATACTTCATAAGTGACTTTCTTATCGAATGAACGTGTTCAATATAAGTCTTTCCAAGAAGCTTGTCAGCTTCATCTAATACGAGTGACTTTACTTCGTGTACCTTAATCTTCTTCATATTGATAAGCTGACATATTCTTGCAGGTGTTCCAATAAGAATTGAAGGCTTAGACTTAAGATTATCAATCTGTCTGTTAATATTACCCTCTCCAGTTACAAACATAGATGTATATGGACAACCCTCATATGAGAATAACTGTTCAGCCTGATGGTTTACCTGGGAAGCAAGTTCACCATTAGGAACAAGGATTATAGCCTGAATATTCTTTGAATGAGTAGGCTTATGTCCATTATAGGTGTTCTTATTATTCACAGTGCTTCCAGCGTTGTTATTCTTAGAACTAATATCAGCATTGTTATTCTTGAAACTATTATTATTGCCTGTTATATGTGAAATTATAGGGCAAAGATAAGCTAAAGTCTTACCTGTTCCAGTTCCTGAGCATACAATTACATCTTTATTGTTAGATATATGCTTATAAGTCTTAGCCTGTACATCTGTCATATCTGTTATGCCGGACTGAGAAAGTATTGAAACAACATTAGTATCAATATTATCTATATCTTTAAATAACATATTTATATATCTCCATTCTGTATAGTATTATAATATATTATTCTATCAGATTAGATGTTAAAAGTCTAATTGTGTTCAGATGAATAATAATATAATAACAGATGATTACCAGTAATTATAGTATCAGATGTCATATTATTAAGCTGCATAATATTATTAATGTATGTATTACGGTCTTCCAGTCCATTATTATAATCAGCTTCTAATGACCATAATGTATCATCAGAAGTTACTTCTACACTTGTATAATACTTCTTTAAATATGGTCTGGTATCTGTCTCAGAGGCTTTAACCATAATAGAGCCAAGTGTTATTACAGCCAGAATAATTACTGGAATTATAAGCTTTAATAAAATATTATTACATATGCAATATCTATTATCAGAATTATTATGCCCTAAGCTGTTATGTTTAATATTGAATATGTTATCACTATTACGCTTATCAATATTGTATTGTCTATTATTAACACTTTCACTATAGTTATTACATTCATTATTATATATATTGATTAAATCTGTCTGGCTATGTACTGCTATTGAATTGCTCATAATATTACCTCCAACTGATGCATTTAAAACATATGTTCTTTATATTGGTAATTATAAATTGCGAACAGTTGTTTGTCAATATTAATCGAACATAAATTCAGAAAAAATGTTCTGAAAATACGTTTGCGTTATAGACAGATGTATGTTATTATATTGTATATAGTTATATGATTTGGAGGTAAATATATGGCATATGGCAGAATAACACAGAAACAGTCTGAGATACTTGAATATATAAAGTCACAGATATTGAATAAAGGATATCCACCATCAGTTAGAGATATATGTGCTGCTGTTAATTTAAAGTCAACATCATCAGTACACGCACATCTTGAATCTCTTGAGAAGAATGGTTACATAAGAAGAGATCCAACAAAGTCAAGAACAATAGAGATTATAGATGATAATTTTAATCTTGCCCGCAGAGAGGTAGTTAATGTACCTATTCTTGGCCGTGTAGCTGCCGGAGAGCCTTTGCTGGCAGTTGATAATATAACTGGCTACTTCCCTATTCCAGCGGAATTTATGCCTAATGAAGAGTGTTTTATGCTTACTGTTCAGGGTGAAAGTATGATTAATACAGGAATTTACAATGGCGACCACGTTATTGTTAAGAAGTGTAATACTGCTGAGAATTCAGATATTGTTGTAGCACTTATAGATGATTCTGCAACAGTAAAGAGATTTTACAAAGAAGACGGACATATAAGACTTCAGCCAGAGAATGATTTTATGGATCCTATTATAGTCGATGATTGTTCAATAGTCGGTAAGGTTATAGGTCTGATAAGATGGCAGGTTGATTAATTATCTGCACATAATATAGTACATAATACACACTGTATATAGTATCATAATTATAATGTATATAATAAAAGCTGTAAATTTATGAATGGTGATAGATAAATAATACCGATAATCATAAATTTACAGCTTTTATTATTGCTTTTTTATTTTTAGAGCGTATCTACATCAACTTCTTTGCCATCTCGCCATAATCTTTCAAGATTATAGAATGAACGGCTTTCTTCATCAAATATGTGAAGTACAACATCATTATAGTCAAGGAGAATCCAAGAAGCATTGTTGTAACCCTCTACCTTAGGGTCATCAAAGCCAGCCTTGTACATCTGTTCTTCAACATTGTCAACCATAGCCTGCACCTGATTGGCATTGCTTCCGTTGGCAATTATGAAATAATCTGCAAGGATAGATATTTCACTTATATCTATTACTTTTACATCATATCCCTTTTTTTCCTTTAATGCTTCTACAGCTACTTTTGCCATCTGTTTTGAAGTATCTTTTATCATAATATTTAGTCCTTTCTGTTATCATTTTCTATTATTATTAAGGTTTATTTGCATTTATAAAAGTTATAGGTATCCAGAGTAATGCTGTCAATAGGATTGCCTTTTTTGTTAAGATAATTAATTGTATCATTTAATATCTGTAAAACAGCGTTGTCAATATCAGTAAATGCAAGATATCTGATTGTATCAAGATTAGCCGCTTTGTTGCGATATGGTTCAATATAGTCAGCTACAAATACGATTTTCTCAAGCATAGTCATATCAGGATGTCCGGTTGTGTGCCATTTGATAGCACCAAGTATATCTTCATCTTTAATACCATATTTTACATCTGCATAAAATGCACCAAGCTTTGAATGTAAAAGATAAGGGCTTTCGTATTCTGACTTAGTTATTTCTATATTATTCTGTTCACATTCGGTTATTTTTTGTTCGTCTGGAACACATTTTGCACAGTCGTGTAACAGGCCGCTTATATACGCTTTCTGCATATCTACACCATATCTTGATGCAAGACAGGCAGATGTATCTGCAACACCAATAGTGTGTCTGAAACGCATTTTATCACTCTTTAAAGCACGTTTAACATCTTTTCTAAGGCTTTCAATATATGAATTATCCATACCATTTATCTCCATTCTAGTACACTAATAAAGAAGTAAAATAATTAAATGGTTTACTATGCATTGATATATAAATATATATTTATATTTATAAATTACCATTTTGCAGCAAAAATCTTTTTGATATTAGTATCTTTTATTTTTAAGCCGTAAAAATTTTTTATTATACAATCCATTGTCGGCTATATATCCAGCAACCGCATTTCCAACAAACGGCGAAATATTGTGACCTGCCGCCGCTTCATCACGGATAAATGTTGAGCTGAATGGGTAATCATCGCAAGATATTAAGTCTATATGTGCATTATACTTATCTATAAGCCAGTCACGTCTTTTTATAAGCTCATCGAGTGGGTGTTCGTCCCTGTTAGCGGCAAGTATATGACAGTTGGCACATATATAATCAGGCTTATACCATGTATTAAGTGTAAATAATGAGTCTGCACCGATTATAAAGTATATCTTATCATAATCGTCTTTCAGCAGTTTTAATGTATCGGCTGTATAAGTTCTGCCACCACGTTCTATCTCTAATGTTGATAATTCCATATAGTCATAATCTTTAATAGCAAGGCTGACCATATTACAGCGATGTGTGGCAGAAACTATATTGCTGTTGTCCTTATAAGCCGGCGAATATGATGGCATAACAAGAATATGTGGTATATTGAATTGTTCGTGTGCCGCTTTGGCAATCGCAATGTGTCCATTGTGGACAGGATTAAATGTACCGCCCATTATTCCAACTATGCCGGACATATAGCCTCCTTAAAAACTCATTATGTTAATTCTGTAATATGATTTATTTAATTTGATATTACTTCTTCTTATTATCCTTAGGAAGTTCAATTTTCTTGTTATCCTTAGACTCTTTATATAATACAATCTTCTTTCCGATAACCTGAACAACCTGTGAGTGTGTTCTCTCAGCTACAATCTGTGCGATTTCCTTAGGATCATCAGCACAGTTCTGAAGAACATTAATCTTTATTAACTCCCTTGCTTCCAATGCCTCGGCTATAGCCTTGGTATTTTCTGGTGTAAGACTATTCTTTCCAAACTGGAATATTGGATCCATAGTCATAGCAAGTCCCTTTAAATATGCACGCTGTTTGCTTGTCATAGTTAATTCCTTTCTTTTATGTGTTTCATTGCATAGTCAGTGATAAGATTATGCAATGAAATATTTATAGTGTCATACATTATTTCTATTAAGTAAGCTCTATAATAATAAAATCTATTAAGCTCTATAATAATCAAATTCAAGATAATCGCCAACCCGTACTGTATCGCCCTCTTCAATTCCAAGTTCTTCAAGTCGGTCGATAGCACCAGAACTCTTCATAAACTTCTGGAAGAAGTTAAAGCCTTTTTCTGACTCAAGGTTAGTGTAACCAAGCATTTTATCAATACGTTCACCTTCAACGATGAATACGCCATTCTCGTCAATATATACATTGTAATTATCATCTGAGTTATCAAGAAGTTCGTCAACATCGAATTCCTTCTCAAATATAACTACATCATCAGGGAAGTTATCAAGAAGCTCTCTTACTGCGTATAAAAGTTCTTTAACGCCCTGTCCGGTTACGGCTGATATTGGGTATACCTTAATGCCTTCCGGCTCAAATGCGGCCTTTATAAGCTCTACAGGGTTAGTTCCTGAGCCGTCATCATATATGGCATCAATCTTATTGGCAGCTATTACCTGAGGCCTTTTAAGAAGATCAGGATTGTAAGCCTCTAATTCTGCATTGATAGCTTTAATATCAGCTATAGGATCTCGTCCCTCAGTAGAAGCTGCATCTACAATATGGATAATAACCTTAGTTCTCTCAATGTGTCTTAAGAACTGGTGTCCAAGACCAACGCCCTCAGAAGCACCCTCTATAAGACCTGGAATATCAGCTATTACAAAGCCCTTACCACCATCTATATCAACAACACCAAGATTAGGGTTAAGTGTTGTGAAATGATAGTTAGCTATCTTTGGACGTGCATTAGTTACTCTTGATAAAAATGTAGATTTACCCACGTTAGGGAAACCAACAAGACCTACATCAGCAATACATTTTAATTCAAGTCTTACCCAGAGCTCTTTAGCTTCCTGTCCTGGCTGTGCATACTGTGGAGCCTGCATTGTAGCTGTGGCATAGTTCATATTACCCTTTCCGCCGCGTCCACCTTTAAGGATAGTTTCTTTCATATTATCGCCTGACATATCAGCAATTACCTTGCCTGATTCGTCATCATATATTACAGTACCTTCAGGAACTTTGATTATAAGGTCTTCTCCGTTCTTTCCAGTACATCTTTTCTTTCCGCCTTCTTCACCGCTCTGTGCGATATACTTGCTATTATGTCTGAAATCACCAAGTGTATTAAGTCCTTTATCTACCTGAAATATGATGTCACCACCGTGTCCACCATTACCGCCATCTGGTCCACCAGCAGGTACATAAAGCTCACGTCTGAAACTTACGTGTCCGTCCCCACCCTTACCAGATTTAATAAATATTCTTACTTTATCTGAAAACATATTAATCTCCATTCTAACGCTGCTAAAAGCCGCTTGTTATATTACATAAATATATAAATAAGCCAATCTGAAATATCATATCTGAAATATCGTATAGCAATATTTGTATTATATATTAAAAGAAATATTGCCTGTTTATAGGTTAAAACAATAATTAGATATTAATTAGTTAATTAATTATCCCCTCTAATTCACAAAAAGCCCCAAATCCGAAGATTTGGAGCTTATAAAAACTAATTAGTTCTCTGAGGCAACAGGATAAACAGAAACCTGCTTCTTATCTCTGCCCTTTCTTTCAAACTTAACAGTTCCATCAACAAGTGCGAATAATGTATCATCGCCACCACGACCAACATTAACACCTGGATGAATCTTTGTTCCACGCTGTCTGTAAAGAATATTACCAGCTAAAACGAACTGTCCATCAGCTCTCTTTGCACCTAATCTCTTAGATTCTGAATCTCTACCATTCTTTGTAGAACCAACACCCTTTTTATGAGCGAAAAACTGAAGGTTCAAATTCAACATAACATTACACCTCCTTGACGGTAATCAATAAGTAATCAGGATTATCAGCAGCCATAGTTCTTAAACCAAGTTCTAAGGCATCTAACAATACCTGTGTTGTATCACTGATATTAGAAGTGACTATGTAATCAATACTAGCCTCCTCATCATCAACCGACATATCATATACGGCATCCGTGAATTGCTCAATCGAATTAATCGTATTGATAGTCAATACAGAAATTGCAGAACAGATAATATCACTACCTTCTTCTGCATAGCCAGCATGTCCTGCTGACTTAAAGCCTACAGTCCTGTTCGTAGCAGACGACTTGTAGATTGTTATATGAGTCATGGATAACACACCTCACATCCGATTAATAATTAAGCATTAATCTTTTCAATCTTAACCTTAGTGAAGAGCTGTCTGTGACCGTTCTTCTTGTGATATCCAGTTTTTCTCTTATACTTATACACGATGACTTTCTTGTCCTTACCTTCTTCAACAACGCTTGCTGTAACTGTTGCTCCTGCTACTGTAGGATCACCAACCTTAGCTTCACCGTTATTAACGAAAAGAACCTGGTCAAATGTAACAGTATCGCCAGCGTTAACACCAAGCTTTTCAACCTTGATTACATCGCCTTCTGAAACTGTGTACTGTTTACCACCTGTTGCAATAATTGCGTACATATGGCACCTCCTAAAATAATTACTCGCCAGTTTTGGAGAGGTAAAATACCTGCTTATGTCCTAACTGAGCGGCACACTAGAATATAATATAGTATCAGTAAACAAATGTCAATAGTCTTAAAAAAATAATTCTAAAAAAATTATAAAATCCACAATCCTATAAATCCGCATATAATTCCACATATAATTCCGGCAATAACATCTTTAATAAAATGCACACCCATAACAACTCTTAATACTGCAAGCACAAGTGTCATAACTAAAAGTATAATACCGACAGGCTGGTATATATATAACCAGCACATTGCAATAATAGTGATTGAGAATATATGTCTGCTTGGCATAGACTCTCCCTCTTTATCTTTTTTTACAATAGGTGTTATATTATATTTTGTATATGGTCTTGGTGAATCAAGACACTTTCTTATAAATGATACAAATATAAATGAAGTTAATGGTGCAAGTATAAGTTTAGCTGTAATAAATACATTAGATGTTTCAACATAACCTGTTGCATCTACGCTTAGAGCAATTGCAGGTGTTGCGATTGTTGATTTGGATCTGGCACATAATACAATAAGAACCATATACGATAGTGCAGTAACATACGGAAGCACTTTATATAATAAGAGCAGAATGTTCTTTAGTGCCTTATGCGTATCAAGGTAATTGTATACAGCATTATATCTTTTTTCATAGCCCGTTAAATTATTCTCTGACATAAACTCACTCTCCGGTTTTGATTAATTCTTTTAATGTCTTGCCATTATTCTTTCGTGTCATTTCAACAAGTCCAAGAGGTGTAATATCAACCACATTAGTCTGGATACTTTCTAATCGGGCGTATTCCCTAAGAACTGATAATAATTTATCCCTGCTTTCCTGCTGTGCCATATTAATAAAATCAATAATAATAATTCCAGAAATATTTCTTAAGCGGAGCTGTCTTATAATTTCAATTCCAGCTTCAATATTAGTCTTTAAAATGTTGTTCTCTTTATCAGCTTCTTTTTTTGCTTTTGTAACATTTTTGCCTGAATTGACATCGACAACACTCATAGCCTCTGTCTGTTCGATTATAATGTAGCCTCCGCATTTAAGCCATACTTTTCTGGATAATGCTTCTGATAATGTCTTTTCGACAGAATAAAGCTTATATAGAGGCAGTAATTCATCTTCATATAATCGTAAACTTATATTGCTGTTATCTTTAAAATGCGTATTAAGCAAATCATAATAATATGGAATATCTGTGATGACTTCAATTGTATTATCAGCACTAAGATGCCTGAGTTCGCTTACCATAGGCGGCTCTTTTTCATAAAGCTTAGTGTAAAATGTTCCAAATACAGCATTCTGTATTATATGTTCGTACTGGTCTATAAGAGAGTAAGCCTCATTAAGTACTGTATTAATATCTGCATTAGCGGCACTGCTTCTTATAATTATTCCATAAGAAAATGTACCTGAAGCCTGAAGTTTATCATTAAAAGCTGTAAGATGTTCTTTAATATAGTCCTTTAGAACAGAAGAAACTTCTATACATACCGGAGCTTTCTTGCATTTGTTAGATATTGATACGCCTTTGACATCACTTGACACTACAATATACTGCCCCGATATATCTATCTTGGAAGTTGCAGTAGGCGGCTTTGTCTTATGGGCATCATTGCTTACCTGTACTAAAAGCTTATCACCGATGTTGACAGCTTTATTATTTTTTGTATTAAGAAATATATTATTCTTATTATTTTCAAGCTGGTAATAGCATTTAATTTTATTTTCAATTTCAACAAAAGCAGAGCTGATGTTTTTAACAACATTTTCAACTCTGCCAATGTATATATTACCAACCAGGCTGCTTTTGTCTACTATATTAAGACTAAGACAACCGTTGTTGTTATACTTTGAATATATTATATTATCGTTAATCTGTGTAATGATATATTTAATAGTCATATCCTGCTCTCATCTATGAATTATAAATCTCTAAGGTACAGATTACGATAGAAACAGCTTCTGTTGCCAGTGTGGCAGGCTGCACCTATCTGACGTACCTTTGCAAGTATTGTATCATTATCACAGTCAATGTCAAGTGAACTTACATACTGGTAATGACCAGAAGTTTCGCCCTTAATCCATAATTCCTGACGGCTTCTGCTGTAATAAGTCATAACCCCTGTATTAACAGTATGGTTATAGGCTTCTTCGTTCATATATGCAACCATAAGCACTTCATTATTGACATAGTCCTGTACAACTACTGGAATTAAACCATCTGAGTTAAGCTTGAAATCAGAAAATGAAAGGCTTGTATTAAGCTTTTTAGAAGCTTCAATTACAGAACTTCCAGATTCAAACATATCAACAGCGTCTTTAAGGTTAATTCTGTTCTCATATAAGGCTTTTCCTATTATTGCTCCGTGGATACCTGCATCATTGATATTCTTTAAATCCTGCACACAGGACATTCCGCCAGAAGCGATTATATTAATTCCTGTCTTATCAGATAAAAGCTTAGTCTGTTCAATATTAGGACCCTGAAGCATACCATCTTTAGATATATCAGTATAGACAATTGTCTGGACACCCATATCTTTCATAGCCAAAGCTAAAGAAAGAGCAGTCTTGTCACTTACCTTTTCCCAGCCTTCAACGGCTACAAGCCCGTCCTTGGCATCAACACCAACAACAATATGTTCAGGTCCGAATTTATCAATTGCCTGCTTTATGAAATCAGGATTTTCAACTGCCTTAGTACCAATAATTACACGGTATACACCAAGGTCGAGAACTTCTTTAATATTCTCAAGTGTTCTTACTCCACCGCCCATCTGGACAGGTATATTGACACTTGATACTATCTTTCTGATTGTGTCAGCATTTACGCCACGCCCCTTTAATGCACCATCCAAGTCAACAGTATGTATGAATTTAGCGCCGTCCTGTTCAAAGCCCCTGGCTATTTCATAAGGCTTATCTGAATATACTGTTACATCATTAAAAAGACCTTTTTTTAATCTTACACACTGTCCGTCTTTAATATCAATAGCTGGGTATAATCTCATTGTATGCTCCAATCTTTACTTAATATTTATATTTACAGGCTTCCCTTTGTAGATAATACTGATTTAATTCTTGCATCTTTCATACAAGCTTCATCTAAAGCCTTGGCAAATGCCTTGAACATTCCCTCAATAATGTGGTGGTCATTCTCACCGGTTATCTTTCTTATATGAAGGTTCATTCCTGCACTGTATGATATGGCATAGAAGAATTCTTTAACCATCTGTGTATCAAAATATCCAACCATATCGGAAGTGAATTGTGACTCAAATACAAGATATGGTCTTCCTGATAAATCAATCGCACATAATATAAGTGCTTCATCCATAGGAAGAATAATATCACCATATCTTCTTATGGACTTCTTATCACCAAGAGCTTTTTTAACAGCTTCCCCAAGCACGATACCAACATCTTCAATAGTATGGTGGCAGTCAACGATTAAGTCGCCTGTAACTTTTAAGTTAAGGTCGAACATACCATGCTTTGCGAAGCTTTTTAGCATATGGTCAAAAAATCCTATTCCTGTATCTACCTGTGCATTGCCATCTCCGTCTAGGCACAGAAAAAGTTCTATATCTGTCTCACTTGTCTTTCTATGAATTGTTGCCTGTCTTGCCTGCATATTTGACATATATACGTCCTCGATTCTGATATAATTATATATTAAAAATGTCAGGGCAAAAAAGATATTCTGCCCGTCACATCACATATAATGTCCGATTTATTCAAAACGAACTTTTATTGAATTAGCGTGTGCAGTAAGATGTTCTGCTGCCGCAAAGTTCTCAATATCATTATGTATAGCTTCAAGAGCTTCCCTTGAATAAGATATTATGCTTGATTTCTTAATAAAGTCATCAACACTTAATGCTGAGAAGAATTTAGCTGTACCATTAGTAGGAAGTACATGGTTAGGACCAGCAAAATAATCTCCAAGAGGCTCTGAGCTGTATTCTCCAAGGAATATTGCACCTGCATTCTTAATCTTAGTCATTACATTAAATGGATCTTTAGTTACAATCTCAAGATGTTCTGATGCTATATCGTTGGCAACTGAAACAGCTTCATTGATATCGTCTACAAGAAGAATATAACCATAGTTATCAAGTGATTTAGATATAATCTCACTTCTTGATAGTTCCTTTAAGAAGCCGTCAATCTCAGCAGATACTTTATTGGCAAGCTCACTGCTTGTTGTAATAAGGATTGCTGATGCCATCTCATCGTGTTCAGCCTGAGATAAAAGATCTGCGGCTACATATCTTGGGTTAGCTGTCTCATCAGCAATTACAAGAATTTCACTAGGACCTGCAACAGAGTCTATACTTACATAACCAAACACAGCTTTTTTAGCAAGGGCAACATAGATATTACCCGGACCACATATTTTATCAACTTTTGGAATAGACTCTGTACCATAAGCCATAGCTGCAATTGCCTGAGCACCGCCTGCCTTGTATACAACATCAACGCCAGCCTCATTAGCTGCTACAAGTGTTGTAGGATATACCTTCCCTTCGTGGTCTGGAGGTGTACACATAATAATCTGTTCAACACCTGCTACTTTAGCAGGTACTACGTTCATAAGAACTGATGATGGATAAGCAGCTTTTCCGCCAGGTACATATACACCAGCTCTTGCTAATGGAGTTACTTTCTGTCCAAGAATAGTTCCGTCCGGCTTAGAGTCAAACCAGCTGTACTGCTTCTGCTTTTCGTGGTATTCCTTAATATTCTTAAGAGATTTTCTTATTACATCAACTAAAGCTGGGTCAACCTTTGTGTAAGCTTCCTCAATCTCATCTTTAGTTACAACGATATTAGAAGCATTAATGTCAGCCTTATCAAAGTCTTTAGTATACTTAAAAAGAGCCTCGTCTTTGTTAGTTCTTACATTTAAAAGAATATCATTAACGGCTGCTTCAAACTTTCCGTAGCTGTTAGGACTTCTTTTTAATAAATCCTCAAGGATATTATTCTTAGTTTCATCTGTTAATTTAACTATTCTCATATAGTCCTCCATCCCATTCGTTGAATGTATATTTTATTATTTAATATAAACAATTATTTGTTCTCAAGGTAATTCTTTATATCATTAATAAGCTTTGTAATTCTTTCGTTTTCCATTTTCATACTTACCTGGTTAACAACAATACGTGCTGATAATGGGCATACTTCTTCAAGAACTTCAAGACCATTTTCCCTAAGTGTTGCACCAGTCTCTACAATATCAACAATAACTTCTGAAAGCCCTACAATAGGTGCCAGCTCAACCGAACCGTTAAGCTTTATGATTTCTACTGTCTGGTGCTTCTTGTTATAGAAATAGTCTTTGGCAATATTAGGATACTTGGAAGCAACTCTTATAAGTTCGTGGTGCTGTAATTTCTCCCTGGCTGAGGCTGGACCACATACACACATTTTACATTGCCCGATTTTAAGGTCATATACTTCATATAATGAACGTCCCTCCTCAAGCAGTGTATCCTTGCCTACAATACCAATATCAGCCGCACCATATTCTACATATGTTGGAACATCTGAAGGCTTTGCAAGGAAAAATCTTATACCTAACTCTTCATTAGTGAATATTAACTTTCTTGTGTTCTCGTCTTTCATCTCATCACAAGTTACACCGATATGTTCAAATATCTCAAGTGCTTTTTTAGCTAAACGGCCTTTAGCCAGTGCAATAGTTATGTATCTCATACTAATCTCCATTCTTGTTCTTTATAGAGCAGATTAAATCTGTGCATGTTAAATATAAACAACATCTGAAAGCTGTGAAGCCTTTGCATATTCAATATACTGGCTTTCAGACTTATTATTATTCTTTCTTATCATACATACATTAATGCCGTCTTTTCTTAATTCATTAGCACGTTTGACAGCATCCTGAAGCTTATCCTCACTGTATACAAGAAGCACACCGCTGTATTCAACTTCAATCTCTATATTCTGTCTGTTAATTGCAGCCATAAGTCTGTCAATTATAAGAGAGAAACCAATAGAAGCCTTGTCACAGCCGAACTGTCCAAGAAGCTTGTCATATCGTCCACCACTTGCAATTGGTTCGCCCGTTCCAAATGTAAATGCGTGAAATATAATTCCTGTGTAATATGTATGGTTACTTAATTCACCAAGGTCAAAGGATACATACTTATCGTAGCCATTAATCTTAAGAAGCTCATAAAGATTGGTAAGTCTGTCAACAGCCTCTATGCATTCTGGAATATTAGTAAGGCTTCTGGCTTTATCAAGCACCTCTGCCTGTCCAAAAAGCTGTGGAAGCTCTAATAATACCTTAGCTGTATTCTTATCAATATTAAGATTATTAAGGATTTCTTCTACACCGATATAATTCTTCTCATTAATAAGATTAAGAAGTTCTTCGTATGTATCTCCTTTAATTCCTGCATCTTTTAATAATCCGTTAAAGAAAGCTACATTGCCGAGCTCTACCTGAAACTCAGTAAGCCCAGCATTCTTCATACAGTCAATTACCATACAGATTATTTCGTAATCCGCATCAATTGAAGCATCATCTATTAATTCAGCACCAATAACTGTATTCTCTTTTAATCTGCCTTGATAATACTTGCTGACATTAATAAATGTATTGCTGACATAGCAGAGTTTAATAGGAAGAATATGATCCTCAAAGTATTTAGCTGCTGCCCTTGCTATAGAAGGTGTCATATCAGGCCTTAACACAAGAGTATTGCCATATCTGTCGAATAACTTGAACATTTCATTAGAAGGTACACTGCCTCGTTCTTTGCTAAATACATCAAAATATTCAATAGATGGTGTCTGTATATCGTTATATCCGTAAAGACGGCATACATCGTGGAGCTTGTTTTCTATTATTTTCTTTTCAACACATTCAGTGCTGTATATATCGCGTACACCTTCAGGTGTATGAAGCAGATCTTTTTTCATAATCATCCTCGATTCGTGTAAATTTATATCAGCATCACTTTACTAAAGTAACGTGATAATATGTTAAAGAGATTATACATAATGACTTTTAGGCTGTCAAGCCTGATTGTATACAATATTATAGTTCTCCGTGAATATCTTCCTTGTAGATTATATATCTGTTACCGCCCTTTGATATAGCAATGTCTGTGGCTTTTATTAGTTTATCAGTTATAACCTTAAAATCTGTTCCGTTATCAGGATATCGTCCAATTCCTATAGAGAATAATGGCATAAATGAGACATCAAATGCTTTACATTCCCATATAATACGCGACCTCATATATTCGATAAATGCCCTTAGCTCTGATTCATTATAAAGATCTTTAACTATAACAACATATTCTGTTTCATTATCAGGATTACCTGCTACACCACGGTATTCTACAACCTTTAATAATGTTTCTTTGATTATGTCAAGAATTGTATTATAAGCCTTTTTGCCATGGGTATCCTTGTATTCAGTAATATTATCAATATGAACCTTGATAAATGCAAATCTATAATTTTTATTATAAGAAATATTGTTAAGCGTATATTTCACAAGTCCCTCACGTCCAAGCATTTTATTACAGTCTTCATAATCATATATAGTCTTTGAGAATACATTATTGGCATCTGGAAGCTTAAGTGTTCCAACTGAACGTATTGGTTTTCTTTGTGAGTATATTGTTGAGCCATTTATATATGAGCCGGTAGGCTTTAATCCATCACCATAATTAACATTTATACTAAAATGGTGCTCGTACACACTCTTAGCATTTTTTATATTATTAAAATATGCAGTATATTCTTTTATTGACTCATCTGGTATAAGTCCTTTTTTTAGAATTCTTTCGTATACATCATCAATAGTTGAAGATATTACAGCTATGGCATCGTCATTAACATAATTATATATGGTAAATAAATCTTTATCATATTCATAGGTGTAGACTAATTTATCATTTATTGATAGCACTCTCCTATATATTCCTATATCTTCATTAAGATGATTAGTATGATTTTTAAGACCAATGACATCAGATATATTAAGTTCAAGGTATTCTTTCTTGTGGTTATTGGACATATAAAGTCTTTTTATATCCATAAGAACCCATCTGTATGAGTTATCAACTCTTTTCATACGCAGAACCATACTTTTACTTTGCCCAATACGCAGGTTATTAGACACATTAATAAAATCATCAATATCTACCTGATGAATTGCATCAGAGATTGCTGCCTTTCGCACAGCACCAAGAAATTTGTACATTTTCTCGTTAGCTGTGATAATCGAAAAATCCGTGTCAATAAGTGCATATCCATTGACTAATTCATAATTGTCAAGATAATTATGTTTCATAATTACTGCTCCCGTCTGTCTAAGTCTTTTTGAATCGTTTCCAGATAGTGAATCATAATGCCTTTGCCAGAATTGATTCTAAAGCTTTTATCAATCTCATCATAAGTAAAACTTTTTCTTTCACCAGCTTTAGCTCTTTCCCAAAATTTTATTATATCAGAAAATGGCAAATAATAGAACTCATCTCTTGCTGAAAAAAATAATATTATAAAAGCAATTCCGTCCTGCCTTTCAAATTCTTTCATAAATTCAACCTGATGTTCGTGTATATTATGTATTGGAAATGTATCTGCAGCACATTCCTTAGCATCAAAACATACAGGTATTCCCTGTATAACACCTATATAATCAACAGTACTCTTCTGTTCAAAGTACGCAAGTGTAATCTGTCTTGTCTCCTGATTAATCTTAATAGGCGTTATAGGTGTTGGTATCTTCTGTATAAGTCCTAAATGGTTCAGAAGATATTTCTCATTGGTCATATTAATATATTCTTCTAATGAAGAGCCTCTAAGACCTCTTGAATTCCAGGCTGCCATATATTTTCTCCTTTTAATACATTTAAAAATATATCTGGAATATCCGTATGTATATGGATATCCATATCAGGTATATTAAGCTCATAAGAATGTAATAACTGGCTTTTACAATTGTATTTGTCAGTGAACCTTCTGTTAAAAGAAGCTTTTCCGTACTTATAATCACCTGCCAGCGGATGATTGATACTTGCAAGGTGGGCACGTATCTGGTGGCTTCGTCCGGTTATAAGATGAACCTTTAGAAGCGTGGCATTATCAGAATATGCAACAGGGATATATTCCGTTTCGATTGGAAGATATTCACTTGTATCCCTGCCCTTTGGCAGCGTCTGGCATATTGTAACTTTGTTAAGCTTTTTATCCTTGTAAAGATAGCCTTTAATCAGTTGTCTTTTATCAACCTTTCCAGCCACGATACATATATAATATTTGGTAAGTGTTCTTTCCTTAAAATGTGATGAAAGCTCCTGCAAGCCTTTCATCGTCTTACCTGCCGCAATTATGCCGCTTGTATTTCTGTCAAGGCGGTTGCATATTGACGGCGTGAACATAGCAAGGTCTTCATATGTAAGAGAATTATTATGAAGCAGGTATGATGTTATATATTCTACTAAAGAGCAGTCATTTTTATCAGCCTTTTGTGACAGCATACCGACAGGCTTATTAATAAACAGGACATTCTCATCTTCATACACAATATCAAGCGGTCTGTATATTTTTTCATAATCAATAGAAAGACCTTTTTTAGAAGCTGCGTAGGAATATTTATCAGCCGTGCTGTCTGTATGTTTGCCATCTGTTCTTACAGCAGGTTCATTAGCAGTGTTATCAGCAGCTTTGTCTGTCATATTATTGGTCTGTCTGCTGCCAGCATTAGATATGCAGCTTTTGCCTTCACTGAACTTATTAAGTGTTTCATCAGAAAAAAATATTTTGACAGAGTCACCTGATTGTAATTTCTCGCTTCCGTCAGCCTTCTTGTCATTAAGTGTAATATTCTTTTTTCTAAGCATTTTATATATAAAGCTTTTACTTGCGGCAGACAGATACTTTGAAAGATACTTATCAAGCCTCTGGTTGTCGCCTAATTTATCTATTATTAATTCTTTCATTCAACACTCCACATATTATAAGCACATATTAAGGCAGCTTTCAGTTACATACTTCATACGGTTGTTCTTATTCGTATCACTGTTGTCGTAATTAACTGCCATATTAGCTGCTCTTTTAATAAATGTATCATTTTCTGTATAAAGAGTGACAGTCACATTTAACTTGTCATTCTTTAAGAATTCTTTAAGGCTTGTCTCAAATAATGACTTATCCGGAGTTTTATCATGGCTTAATGCAATTATTGTGTTGTCAGATATGACCATAGCACATACGCCAATAGGCTTTTTGTTATTGCTGACAATTACATCATATAAAGCTGATAACTCTCCCTTTGCAGCTTCTACGCTTGTATATAGTTCCTTATCACATACCTTATGTGGCAGTAATATAAAATAAGAAACTGCTATTTTAGCACCGGGAAGCACAAGAACAGTTGCCACAAGTGTCATATAATTATTTCTTGATTTAAAGATTATTAAACCTATTACAAATACTGCGGCAATTATTAAAAATGCAATAATAGTAAGAAGCAGGTTAAAACTTCTTTTGTATTTAAGATAACCAAACTCACCTTTTTCTTTTTTACTCATAACTTATGTCCTTTTTTAGTGGATTTTGATTTATTATTGGAACTTCTTTTACCCGCACCAGCACTATTATGTTTTCCCTTATTGTTATAAGCTGTGGTATTTTTAACAGTCTTATGTTTGCGTGATGAAAAGTTCTTTCCTCCTGTGTTATGGGATATTTTTCTTGGTGGAATAAGGCATTTTGGTCCAAATCCTATAAGGTCTGTACGTCCATTTTTAATAAGGGCTTCCTTAACAAGATCGTAATTATCTGGATTACGGTATTGTATAAGGGCTCTCTGCATTTCCTTTTCGTGGTGGCTTACAGGAGTATATACCTTCTCCATAGTAGCAGGATCTAAGCCTGTATAATACATACAGGTAGACAGCGTTGATGGTGTTGGATAGAAATCCTGCACCTGTTCGGGCATATAACCAAGATCCCTTATATATTCTGCAAGCTCAATCGCCTCCTTCATAGTCGAACCGGGATGGCTTGACATAAGATATGGGACAACGAACTGCTGCTTGCCTGTCTTATTATTAATGCGCTTATAACGTTGTAAGAACTTTTCATATACATCATTGGAAGGCTTGCCCATTTTCGTAAGGACATTATCTGATATATGCTCAGGTGCAACCCTTAACTGTCCGCTTATGTGATGTTCACATAACTCTTTAATAAATGTATCATCCGCATCACACATACAGTAGTCAAAACGTATTCCTGAACGGATAAACACCTTCTTAACGCCAGGCACTTTACGTAGCTTTCTTAAAAGCTTAATATAATCAGAATGGTCAACTGTAAGATTCTTGCAGGGAACCGGAAAAAGGCACTGTCTGTTCATACATACGCCCTTAGTAAGCTGCTTTTCGCAGGAAGTATGCCTGAAATTAGCTGTAGGTCCTCCGACATCGTGTATATACCCCTTGAAATCTCTATCTTTAGTCATAGTAACAGCTTCATCAACAATGGATTCGTGGCTTCTTACCTGAATTATCCTTCCCTGATGAAATGTTAAGGCACAGAATGAACAGCCTCCAAAACACCCTCTGTTGCTTGTTATTGAGAATTTAATCTCTGATAAAGCCGGTATTCCGCCATCTGCTTTATACATTGGGTGATAATCTCTCATATACGGAAGTGCATATACATCGTCCATCTCCATAGTAGTAAGCGGTTTTGCTGGTGGATTCTGTACGACATATAGTTTTTCTTTGGCTTTTTCTACAAGTATCTTTGCAGTAAATGGATCAGTATTTTTATACTGTGTATAAAAACTTTCAGCATATATTCTTTTATCTTTTACAATCTCATCATAGGATGGAAGATTTATATAGTCAGATAAATTATCCAATGTCTTAGTCTTGTATACAGTTCCATTGATATAAGTTATATCTTTTACATCAATTCCTGCATTAAGTGCATCAGCTATCTCAACAATAGAATGTTCGCCCATTCCGTAAGAGATTATATCTGCACCCGAGTCTATAAGAACGGAATGTTTTACTTTGTCAGACCAGTAATCATAGTGCGACATTCTTCTTAATGAAGCTTCAATTCCACCTAATATAATAGGAGTTGATTTGTATACCTGCTTAATTAAGTTACAGTATACGATTGTCGCATAATCAGGTCTTAATCCCATAACTCCGCCAGGTGAAAAGGCATCTGAATGACGTCTTTTCTTATTGACGGTATAATGGTTTACCATAGAGTCCATATTACCTGCCGACACTAAAAATCCAAGACGTGGTTCACCAAGTATTGTTATGGAATCTTTATTCTTCCAGTCTGGCTGTGCTATTATTCCAACTTTATATCCAAAGGATTCCAATACCCTTGATATAATAGCAGGTCCAAACGATGGGTGGTCTACATAAGCATCACCTGAAACATAGACGAAATCACATTGCTCCCACCCTCTTTTTTCCATATCTTCCCTGCAAACGGGGAGAAAATCGTGTATCATATATATCCTCATTTCTGTGCACACTTTAATGCAGTATAACTGCAGTGTATCTAACAGGTATCTGGTTGATTTGTGTCAAGTGCACACAGACACAAATGTTAATTCCAGCTTTTTAATAAATCAATTTCACTACCGGTTAATGGCCTGAATTTTCCAGGTTCAAGTGTTTCATCAAGCTGTAACTGTCCCATTGATAATCTTTTAAGATAAAGCACCTCTGAACCGGCTGCCTTAAACATTCTTTTTATCTGATGAAACTTTCCCTCTTGAATTGTTATATTTAAAAATGTTGTATCATCCTGATTGTTATATTGAAGTATCTCAAGCTTTGCTGGCATTGCGGTAAAATCTTTATCAACAACAAGCCCATTTTTAAACTCATCAATATATTTATTGTCTATACTGCCTTTTGCTACAACATAATAAGTCTTATCAATATGGTGCTTTGGTGATAACAGCCTGTGTGCCATATCACCATTATTAGTTATGATAAGAAGTCCTTCTGTATCCTTATCCAGTCTTCCAACCGGAAATAAATCCTTACGTTTCTTATCAGTTATAAGCTCAACGACAGTCTTAAAATTCTTATCAGATACAGCAGACACAACGCCCGCTGGTTTATTAAGCATATAGTATTCATATTCCGAATAACCCAACACGTTATTATCAATGGTTACAACATCCTTATCTATATCTACTTTAGTTTCCGGACGTGTGATAACTTCACCATTGATTGTAACTTTTTTCTTTCTGATTATGTCTTTTACGGCACTTCTTGTTCCAGCCTGCATATCACAAAGATATTTGTCTAATCTAATAACCATTAAAGTCCTTTCCTACTACATCCATCTCCAGCCGGCAAGATATTTATTCTTAAGCTGCGAGCCATTAGATTTACCCCAGCCTAAAGGATATCCGTCAACGCAAAGCAATGCCCAGCCCTTGCTGTCAGCAAAATCATCAACGTCAATTGTCTCGCCCTTTAAATATCTTACAACACGCTCATCGTCTACACTAAGGTTAATGCAGTTATTATACTGTCTCATTGTAAGTGCCATAGCAAGTGCCTGACTTGGCTCAAAGCGGTTCTTTTTAAGTTCACCAAGCAAAAGACCATTTCTTATTATTCTAAGACCCTTTTCATCAGCCATATACCTGGAAATATAGTACACACGGTTATCTCTTATATTAATATATTTAGTGTCGATATCCATTGATACATTTGCAAGGAAATCCTTTAACTCATCTGGAATTTTAGTATTAAATGATCCTCTTGTATAATGTGCATTATTAATGTCATCTGGATTATCCTTTTTAAGAAGTGCAACAAAATGTCCTTCGCCATGCATTTTATGTGGGAATATCCTCACACATTTGTCAAGATTATACTTATTATCATTATCAATATCAGTAAAGCCCTTCGTAAATCCTTCGTATGGTTTAATATCAACAAGTTTCATATCTGGACAGTTATCAAGAAGATATTTAATGCTCTCTTCATCTTCCAGAGAAGAAAATGTACAGGTTGAATAAAGCATCATTCCACCTGGGCGGAGCATTTTCGCCCCGTGTATGATAATGCTTTTCTGTATTGCAGAATATACTTCTGGACCGCTCTGTTCCCACGCTTTGATAAGTTTGTTATCTTTTCTGAACATACCCTCACCAGAACAAGGTGCATCTATAAGAACCTTATCAAAGAATTCTGTGAATCTTCCTGATATCTTAGCTGGGTCTTCATTAAGCACACAAAGGTTAGAAACACCAGATACTTCAACATTCTTAAGTAGTGCCTTGGTCCTTGAATTACTTATGTCATTAGTTATAAGAAGCCCTGTTCCATTAAGCTTTGCTGCAAGCTCTGTCGATTTTCCTCCCGGTGCGGCACACATATCAAATACAACATCACCCTCATCAATAGGAAGGACATTAGCTGGTGTCATTGCACTAGGCTCCTGAATATAGTAAAGTCCGGCGTAATAATATGGGTGCTTTGCTGGTTTATCTGTTTCTTCATAGTAAAAGCCATTCTCAATCCAAGGTATGGGTGTAAGCTTAAATGGACTTATCTTAAGAAAATCTTCTGTTGAAATCTTAAGGTTGTTAACACGAAGTCCATATAATCTTTTATCATTAAAGCTTTCAAGATAATCATCAAAATCATCTTTAAGCATATCTTTCATTGAATTAAGATATTTCTCTGGTAAATTCATAAAATCCTCTTTCTTTATACATTTTATATACTCTGTGCTTTATAATTCTCTGCAATCATATCTACCTGCCTGCTGAATCTTTGCAGTCTGGCAACATCATCAGTCTGGTATATCTCATAGAATTCATCCTGAATTCTGATGATTTCCTGCTTGTTAGCAACTTTATAAAGGCTTTGTATATTATTAAGTATGTCGGATACAATGTTAGCCTTAGTAGATACATAATTTTGTGCATCAATAATTTCATCGTGAATACTCATCATCTCGTTATCAAGCGTATATATGGCATCGGCGGCTGATGTAAGTCGTTCCCTTACATGTCTTGGAATATTGCCGTTATATTTGTACTGGAGAGAGTGTTCAATTATAGCCCAGAAGTTCATTCCAAGTGTTCGTATCTGGATTTCTACTGGAATTATCTTAGTCCCCTTTACAGTTTCAACTTTATACTGGACTATAATATGATAGCTTCGATATCCGCTTTCCTTGATATTCTTGACATAATCTTTCTCAGTTATGACTTCCATATCGCTTCTTGCCCTTATAAGGTCAGCTACATTATATATGTCATCAGTAAACTGGCATATAAGCCTTATACCAGCGATGTCAAGAATATGTCCTTCAATTTCATTAATGTCTATATTATGCTTCTGGGCTTTTAATAAGATACTGGATATAGATTTAACCCTTCCTAAAACCTGTTCAATTGGAGAATATATGCCTGCCTGTCGGTATTCTTTAACCATATGATTAAACTTAACCTGAAGCTCCTCTACCGCAAGCTCGTATGGGTTAAGGATTTCTTTCCACATCTGTATTTCCATATAAGTCCTCGTTTCTATTATATATTTTCATAAATTCTTTAAATCTTTTCACTATTAGCCGACGATAATTATAGCACATAACGATACTAATAACCATAAATTAAAGTCTTATTTTGATTAGATTTTAGTATCCAATATGGGTTGATTGACACTTCATTGCCTGAATTATCAGTTATGTACATCCCAAAATGTAAATGTGTCTGAAATTTGCCAGATGTACCCTCTACTTTGCTGTATCCTGTACTTCCCATATAGCCAAGCAGTTCTCCCTTACGAATTATATCACCTGCTTTATAAGCTTTGGAATAGGAATCAAGGTGGGCATAATAGTAATATATTTTATTAGCAGACGTTATGCCTATCCGGTAACCGCCAAGCTCTAACCAGCCGACGTTAGTTACTGTTCCGTCACATACAGACACAACAGGATATAATCCATCTTTATTAATATCAGCACATATATCAGTTCCCTCGTGTGTTCTGTTACCTTTGTAGGTTCTTTCATAATTCCACGAATTAACATAGTTAACCCACTGCTCTGTCTTTGAAGAGTGTGGCACAGGAAAATATTCCATATCATATAGTATGCCTGTTGCGGTTTGTTTTAACAGCTTGAATTCAGCAGCATTTTTCTTACAGAAGATTGTTTTGACCTTGTTAAAATCAGACACGGTAAGCCGCTTAACAGCATTGTCCGTTATATGACATTCATTCATACAACACAGCACAATAAATAACTCAGCAGGGTTTACATTCATCTGTTCTGCCTTATTAATAATATCCTGCAAATCACATTCCACCTGCATTGCACGGAAGTTATCATCCGATACGGTTAATGTCGTATATGCAGCAATGCACGTATAGTGTCTTATAATATTAAGATGAATACTGCATATTAAGGCACAGCATATTGTGATAATAAGCAGATTCGTTTTATTATTTATAATGTCCGTTTTATTCATATTTTCCATTAACACTTTATTGTTCACTAAATAATATGTCTAACAGGCTGTTGTAATGAATAGAATAAATTATATTAAACGGACAAATAAGACTTTCTTATCAGGAAATAAATATATGGGTAAAATCAAGAATTCTGCTTATTCTCCACAATTAAATAATAATCACAATAACACATATACGCTGTCATTAATCAATAAACGTGATAACAATTATTCGTCTAAAATAAATCACAAAAAGTGCAGCCATAATGTGATATTTCTTATAATGCTTATAATATTTCTTATAACTGTCTGTTCACCTCACATTATTATTAATGCAACGCTTAAAGGTATCAAATTATGGGCTTTAAGTGTTATGCCAGGATTGCTGGTGGATATGATTATCATAGGCTGTATTAATTATTATATGCCAGTGAACAGCCGTCTGGGACTTGTATTTATTATATTTATAAGTGTGCTCTGTGGATTTCCAATAGGTGCTATTAACTGCATTAATTATAAGAAACAATCAGACAGCAGAATAATTGATAATATAACAGGATACTGTAATATATCAAGCCCCGGATTCGTTATCGGATACATATATTATGGCACCATAAATAATTCCATAACAATAATAAAATTCCTTATTGCTGCATATCTTCCTGTAATAATTCTGTGTGCTGTACAGCTTATTAAATATCCAGTCAATAACAATAATAATAAAAATAGTAATAAAGAACCAATTAATAATTGCACAGCAAAAATATTTTATAATAGGACATCTAATACCAGATACAAAGTTAACTTAAATTCATATAATATCCAACATACGGATAATATGTGTAATAACGGCAGACAACACACTATAAATTCACATAAGAATTTCTTCAATGTATTAGACAATGCCATAATAAAATCAATTGATAATGTATTAAAAATGTGTGGATATATTGTTATATTTTCCTGCATATGCTCTATGACAGATGTACTTTTTGGAAGATTTAATTATATCAATATGATTATATGTTCTCTGTTAGAGATAACTAACGGCATATATCTTATCGCTTCAAGTGATATCAGTGCTTCAGCTAAGGCTGCATTTATATTGACAGCCAATGCATTTGGCGGAATATCTACATTAATGCAGACAATCGGAATCGCTGGAACATCTAATAACAATAACGGGATAAACATAAAAAAATACATATACCAGAAAATAATGTTAAGCCTCGCAACAGCTGGCATATCATTATTACTGATATATGTATTCTGATTAGCATTATATAAATTCATTAATATAATCTATACAGCAAATTATATTTCTTACATAAGCCTTTATATTGTTACTATATATATTATATTTTATATTAGTATTATATTTTTGTATTTATATTATAATTATTCAAGGATATCCTTATCCTCAAATTCTTCTTCATAACCATAGTCATCTGTGTTGTCTTCAGGCTGGTCAGGTGCGTTATCTACAGCTTCCTCTTCTTCCTGTACAACAGGTGCTTTTAATTCATTACGATTATTATTGACAATCGAAAGAACATTTTCAAGACCTGACAATAAAGAGTCGTACTTCTCGCGGTTGTCACGGATAGACTTTTCGATTATATACTGAAGCTTCTCAAGCATATCATCTGTATAGTCCATAGCACCCTGACGTATGCTGTTGGCATCTTCTGTCGCACTGTCAAGGATAGCCTGTGCCTGTGCACTTGCCTGCTCTATAAGGGCATTAGCCTGTGCATATGCACGCTGCATAATCTCGTGTTCATTAATAAGTTCCTCTGTCTGTATCTGTGCAGCATTAATAATAGATTCTGCCTGCTCTTTTGCATCGGCAATTATGGCATCTTTGTTGTTAAGAATTTTCTGGTATTTCTTAACTTCTTCAGGTGTCTTTAATCTTAATTCAGCCAGCATATCTTCAAGCTGCTCTTTATTTACAATAATCTTAGTATTAGATAATGGCTGAAATTTACAATTATCTATGTAGCTTTCTATATCGCTTATAAGCTGTTCGATTCTACTCATTTTATATCTCCCTTTTCATTTGCCTTAATATTATAACTACTGCTGTATCGTTCTCTCACTATATCTATAATAGACTCTGGTACGAATTTACTTATATCGCCGCCATACATAGCCATTTCTTTAACGATACTTGAACTTAAATAAGCATATTTAAGACTTGTATTAAGGAATATTGTATCAATATCGGGAGCAGCTACTCTGTTAGTCTGGGACATAGCAAGTTCATATTCAAAATCAGTTACGGCTCTAAGTCCCCTTATTATAGCCTGTACATTATGCTCTCTTGCAAAATCTACAAGTAGTCCACTGAAACTTAAAATCTCGACATTAGGAATGTCTTTCGTAACTTCTTTTAACATATTAACACGTTCATCAACTGAAAACAATGGTGTTTTGGTACTGTTGTTTAACACACCCACGATAAGGTGGTCAACAAGTGCTGCTGAACGCTTTATTATATCAAGATGTCCTAATGTAACAGGGTCAAAGCTTCCAGGATATATAGCTTTTTTCATTTAGTCTGCACTTCCCTTCAGTCTTAAGAATAAATGTTTATTAGTCTTATATTTTTTTACCCGGTAAATATCAAAACCATATTCGTCAGCATAGTCAAGGTCAGCATCAAGCTTTTCCTCAACAATTATAATTGTATATTCATCTATAATATCTGAATTTCTAAGGGCTGCTAATACATCACGCTCATAATCATTAGAGTATGGTGGATCCATATAGACGATTGAGAATACATCTTTGCCCTTAAGCCTGTTGATTGCAGATAATACATCCATTTCCATAACATCTGCTTTATCAGCAAGCTTGGTAAACATAAGATTATCCTTAATACATTCAACTGCTTTTTTTGAATTCTCAACAAGCACAGCCTTAGCTGCTCCACGACTTAAGGCTTCAATTCCAATTGCACCGCTTCCAGAATATAAATCAAGAAATTTACATCCTGGAATATCTGACTGGAGCATATTAAATAATGTCTCTTTAATTCTATCCTGAGTTGGTCTGGTATCTGTTCCTTCAATAGTTCTTAAAGGAAGACTTCTGGCCGAACCTGCAATAACTCGCATATAATTAACCTCTCGTATATTAATAATTTAGTGCCATTCAACATTGCCGGCTTCGATTTTCTTATCTCTTAACATAAGATCTTTAACGCCATCCGCTGGAGATTTGCCATCAAATAACACCTGATTTACCTGTTCAACTATTGGCATTTCTACGTTGTATTTTTCAGCAAGCTTCTTAGCTGCCTTAGCTGCATATACACCCTCTACAACCATCTGTACTTCATCCATAGCTTCTTTAGTTGTATAGCCTTTGCCGATAAGAATTCCGGCACGTCTGTTACGGCTGTGCATACTCGCACAGGTAACAATAAGGTCACCTATTCCAGACAAGCCTGAAAATGTAGCAAAATCCGCACCCATAGCAAGACCGAGTCGTGTTATCTCAGCAATACCCCTTGTTATAAGTGCAGCCTTAGTATTATCTCCATACCCTAAGCCGTCAGCAATACCAGCAGCAAGTGCGATTACATTTTTCAATGCACCACCAATACATATTCCAAGAACATCAGGACTTATGTATACACGGAATACATTACTCATAAACATATTCTGCAAATATTCTGCATCTTTCTTGTTAGCTGTACCAATTACGCAGGTTGTAGGAATTCCCCTTCCAACCTCCTCAGCGTGGCTTGGACCTGATAATACAGCAACTACAGCCTGTGGAATTTCTTCCTTTGTTACCTCACATAATGTCTTTAAAGACTCCTCCTCAATACCCTTGCCGACATTAACTATATATTGTCCTTCTTTAACATATGGTGCGACGATTTTAGCCGTTGACCTTGTATAAGGAGAAGCAACCGCAAGTATAAGCACATCACTTTCAGTTACAACTTTTTCTGTGTCAGCACAGAATTTTACGCTTTCTGGGAATATTACACCTGGAAGACATTTTTTATTCTCTCGTGTGGCGTTAAGCTCATTAATCTCGTCCGGAAATACTGACCAGACTGTTACATCATGTTCATTATTATGAAGAAGCATAGCAAGACCAAGTCCCCAGCTTCCAGCTCCTAATACACCTATCTTTACCATTAATAATCCTCCATTACTGCATTACTTTTTTTCTCCAATTTTACGTTCTGTTCCATTAATAAGTCTTTTAATATTACCACTGTGACGTGCAACACCAAGAATAACGAATAATAACACAACTATAGAAGCCTCTATGAATTCATTATTGTTAAGTGGAAGCCATCCAACAAGCCCCCATATTACAAATTCTATAAAGAAACCAATTATGCCGGTAATAGAACCTAATGATACATATCTTGAGAACTTGGTTACTAATCCAAATGTTACCATTCCAAATATTGTAAACATAAAGCAATATTTAGGAAAAAGTATAAGACTTATTACTAATCCTGATGTAGCAGCAATGCCTTTTCCACCTTTAAATCCAAGGTAGAACGGAAAGTTATGTCCAAGGACAACTCCAAATCCGCCATAAAGGATAAGAAGCATTTCTGATATATCTGCATTACTGCCATATATAAAATGTATGATTATGGCAGTAATGCAGGATTTAAAAGCATCCATAAAATATGTTATAAATCCGGCTTTCTTTCCAAGTGTACGCATAGTATTAGTTGTTCCAGCGTTGCCACTGCCATAATCTCTTATATCAATATGATTAAACTTGCCAATCCAGAAACCTGTCTGGATAATTGCACCAATAAAATATCCTAGAATAAGACATATCAATCTGTTAAGCATTATTCTTTCTCCTTACGTTCCCTGTTAATAAACCTTATTGAAGTACCTCTGAAACCAAACGCTTCTCTTATACGGTTCTCAATATATCTTGTATAAGAGAAATGTGTTAATTCCTTATCATTAACGAACATTACGAATGTCGGTGGTTTAACAGAAACCTGTGTCATATAGTATATTCTTAATCTCTTACCCTTATCTGAAGGCGGCTGTTTCATAGCAACAGCTTCTGTAAGAATTTCATTAAGAACACCAGTTGGAATTCTCATAGTCTGGCTGTCGATTATAGTATCAATCAGCTCATATATCTTTCCAAGACGCTGTCCTGTCTGTGCTGATATAAATATAATCTCTGCATATGACATAAATGAAAGAGTATCTTTTATCTTGCTTGTGAATTCATATATTGTCTTGTCGTTCTTCTCTATGGCATCCCACTTATTGACAGCAATAATTATACCTTTGCCACGCTCGTGGGCTATTCCCGCAATCTTAGCATCCTGTTCAGTAACACCTTCTGTTGCATCAATTACAAGAATAGCTATATCACATCTTTCAACAGCTGCAACAGTTCTTATAATACTGTATCTTTCAAGATCTTCTTTTATCTTGCTCTTACGTCTAAGACCAGCAGTATCAATGAATACATATTCTTTCTTGTTATATGTTATAGTTGTATCTATCGCATCTCTTGTTGTTCCCGCAATATTAGATACAATTACCCTGTTCTTTCCAAGGAGCTTATTAATAATTGATGACTTACCAACATTGGGTTTACCAATAATGGCAACCTTTGGACGCTCATCTTCTTCCTCAGTTTCAGACTCTTGCGGAAAATGCTTGATAACCTCATCAAGCATATCACCAAGACCGAGCTTTGATGCTGCTGATATTGGATGTGGGTCACCAATTCCAAGGTTATAGAATTCGTATACATCAGGCATAAGCTTATCAAAGTTATCAACCTTATTAACTGCCAGAATAACAGGCTTTCTTGAACGGCGTAACATATCTGCTACTTTAGCATCTGAATCAACAAGTCCCTGCTTGACATCAGTAAGGAATATAATTACATCTGCCGTTTCAATAGCTATCTCAGCCTGCTCTCTCATCTGTGCAAGAATTACATCACTTGTATCTGGTTCAATACCACCTGTATCAATTAAAGTAAATGATTTATCAAGCCATGTAACTTCAGCGTATATTCTATCTCTGGTTACACCAGGGGTATCTTTTACAATAGAAATCTGCTGTCCTGCAAGATCGTTGAATAATGTTGACTTACCAACATTGGGACGTCCTACTACAGCTACTATTGGTTTACTCATATATCTGCCTCCGATTTAATTTCTTATTTTATGAAAAATTAACATACATAATCTAAAATATAATAACAGTTTAATTGCTTTTTGTAAAGCACTATGCTATTATACGGAATATTGAAAATGCTTAATTTATGGGAGGTTTTTCGTGTTTAATAAAGGTTTAATAAAAAAGCTGGCAGCAGTTGTTATGTCAGCAGTCACTCTGTTTTCAGTATCAGGATTATCTTCGGCATATGTTAGTGCCGCAGATACCAATCATTTTAAATTTGCTGATATAGATTTAGTAGTAGATGTTCCAAAAGAACTTATATGTTTTACAAGAACAACAACTAACAATAATTCATACCTCGAAAAGCTTGGGGTTGATGAGGCTACTGTATTAACTAATAATATGATAGCCAATAAGATCTATCTTGAAGCTGTTCCAGAAGATGTTAATTATGAAGTTGTTATATATGGTAATACAGCTTCCAACAGTCTTAGCAACCTTAATGAATTAGACGAAGATTCACTTGATTCATTATATAAAGAATATGTTGCCTCCCAGTCATCTATCAACAATGATAATATTAAAGAGGAACTGCTTAATTCCAGCATTGTCACAATCAATGATATTCCATATTTTGTGACAGATGTTTATTCATTATCTAATGATGTTACTGTATACACCAGAAAATATTATACGGTTGTCAGAGGGTATATATACACTTATGCAATACAGTCCAAGACTGATAAAGTAAGCGATGATATGAATAATAACCTTGTAAGCATAATTAACTCAGCCAAATACCAGAAAGTAAAGAATTCACCTTTGCAGAATGCCGTATTTACAGAAACTCTCTCTAATATTATTACGGTTGGTGTTCCGATACTTATACTTCTTGTAATATTACTGGTAATTACCAAGGTAGGTCCTAAGGGACGGGCTAAAAGAGTTAATGAGGAAGCACGATTAAGGGAAGAATATAAGAGAACACATAATAAATAAGCTGAATTATAAAAATGAGCTGATACGCTGAATGATTAGTAAATATTAAATGATTAGCATTTAATAAATCATCTGCTTGGCAGCTCATTTTTTATAATCAATATTTATAATTTGTAATCGTTTATATTATATAATTCCTTATGAATGGAAAGTTTTTTAATTAACCATTTTTATATCAGATTAATCTCATATATATAAAATTACACATAATACCACGTCTTCCACCACTCGCCCTATGTGAAAAAAGCAGCTCTTTATTACAGCTTGTACATACATCAGCTACATATATATTGTGTGGGAGAAGTCCTGCATTAATAAGGTTGATATAATTAGCAGCTATCAAATCCAGATGGTATTTGCCTGTACATTTATTGTTATCATCTGGTGTTAATATCAGCTCTGTTTCTTCGGCAGAATATACTTTCATAAATTCTATGGCAACATCTTCACTTACCTGATAGCAGTTCTTACATATTCCAGGACCAACAAATGCAATAATATCAGCTTCATTACAGCCAAAGCTTTCCTTCATACATTCAATGCCATTCTGTGATATATTGCCAACTGTTCCTTTCCAGCCAGAATGAAGTGCTGCTATAACACCTTTTTTAGCATCAACAAGAGTAACAGGAATACAATCTGCAAATGATGATACAAGACAGAGATTATTAGTATTAGTTATAATTCCATCTATATTATCGTAATCACGTTCTTTTATAATACCCATTCCTTTATTGGAATTATCGACAATTTTGATGTTTGTAGTATGTGTCTGCTTGGTATACACCATATTTTCAACAGGTATATCAATAGTATCAGCCATTAATTTAAAGTTGGCAAGTACATTTTCATAGCTGTCAGCACTATACTGCCCTACTGGATTGAAAGTCAGATTCATACTTTCATACATACCACTGCTAACACCGCCAAGACGTGTAGAGAATGCCTGCCTTATATAAGGATTGTTCACAAAAGGCTTAAATGTAAGGTATGGCACATTATCAGCAGATACATTCGTTATAATTGTATCCGTAAAATTATCTTCATTGCCGTATTTTTCTATAAGTTTATGATACAACTCTTTTGTATTTAATCTTTTTAAATCGGATATGCTGTAAGGCATAGACACCTCCATTAATTCATTAATCATAAAATTCAAGAGTATTCAAACGCATTTTCTATATGTTTTATTGTTCCGTCTTTATATATTGCTATTACATCGAAGCGGCACGGATAATTGACATACCCGTATTTTACACAGAAATTCATAGCTGTATGACATATCTTTTGCTGTTTGTGAAGATTAACAGCCTCCAGCGGGTCGCCGAATTTTGAAGAACTTCTGTATTTACATTCTGTAAACACAAGCGTTGAATTACATTTTGATATTATATCAATCTCACCATATCTGGTTCTATAGTTTCTTGTAATAATTGTATGTCCGTTTTGTTCAAGAAATGCAGCAGCTAATGTTTCATATTCAGAGCCTGTAGCCCTGCTGTTTTTAGGTTTGTTTATATTATGCAATGCACTTATATCATCAAGTATGCTGCTACTCTTAAACTTACTATTGTTCTTAGACTTATCAGCCATTAATTTTGCCTCGTAATTTATCTGTCTTATCCACGAATACAAGTATTTCAGCAACTACTGTATATAATTCAGGTGGTATCATATCTCCTACTTCAAGATTGGACAATGTGTTGGCAAGCTTGCTGTCCTCATATGTTGGAACATCAGTTTCCTTAGCTTTTTCAATAATCTTATCAGCAAGATACCCTTTTCCTGTGGCTAGGATTTTAGGTGCCTGCTCACCTTTTTCATATTGAAGTGCAACCGCAATCTTTAGTTTATTGTTATCCTTATCCATCCTAATCCTCATTTCTGTGCGATAATAAATGTGCAATAATAAATTTTCACGCCAATCTTTGATAGGCTTTTATGTATATATATAATTTGATATATTTATGTTATATATACACTTATGCTTTTATATCAAATACATACTGTCCGCCATTGTCCGAACGTACATCTTTTTCTATAAAATCTGTATTAAAATCAAAGTCATTTTCTTTATTAGACAAGGTCATCTCAAAATGTGTTGAATAACCAAACTGTTTAAGACGTTCATTTAATTCATCAATATGAGCATATACAAAATCAAGCAATTCCTCTGTTTCAAGAATAAAATTCGTAGATACATTGGTATGATTAAGCTTTACATATACATCAACAGATCCAAGATTAGGCATATCCAGATGAAGCATAGCGCTTACTTCATCCGGATTGTTAGCAAGTGATTTTTTGTTAGTAAATACATACAAATCCCCATTGCCTTCGCTATCAGAGAATTTAAGCGGCATCTGGAAAAATGTCATATTCTTATTAAGGTCATTCATAAAATCAATATTGCTTTTTATGTCAGACATATTTTTAGCCAGATCATTATCTGCTTTACTGCTCTTTAATACATTTTCGACATCTTCCATTACTTTCTTGGTACGCTTGTAATAATTGGTGAGCGTATCAGGAGTGTCTGCAACATCTTTAGGTGTTATACGCATAGTTTCATTGATAAACTGATGTAAAAGCTTGTCAAATGTCGCTTTATTGGTTGGAAGAAATGCAGGGTCAGTTATTTTATTATTATTAAGAATAGCGTTGAGCATATCTTTAGTAGTCGTTGATGGGTCATTTAATTTCTCTGCAATATCACCGTTAGAGCTTTCTGTTAATTGTCTTGATAATTCATTAATAAAATCCTTGGAAAAGCTTTCTGTTACCAGTTTTGATGTAACATTTGTGTTATCATCTGCATTTCCATACATACTATTAATGACAGTATTAAGCTGCTGTATATCATCACGGGAGAAATCGCTAAATGCACGCATTATATTATCAGACAGTGCATTCTCCATAGTACTAAGCTGTCCGTCAAGCTTGGCATTAAATGTTTCATATGCCTTATAAAGATTGATATTCTCCTCTGTTACAGGCATATCAAGACGTACAAGATTGGCAATTGTCTTAATGTCACTATCCGGAAACTGTGCCATATATTTATTGACAGTATTAAGCATATCTGTATTAACCGGCATATTAAGGGATAACAGTTCTTTGACCATAGCTGTATTCTCCTCAGTAGGATACAGACCTGCCGCTTCAAGTGCTTTATCGATGAACATATTCTGTTGTTCATCGGCAGGCAGTACTTTTAATGAAATCTGATTATCCTTTACCTGATTGACTATAAATGTAACAACTTCTCCCTGCTTAACTGCCCCCTGATTGGCTAAAGTTGCAGAAAGAAGCGAACCATCATTAAGGCTTATAACAGCATCAGAGTCATTTAATTCACTTATAAAGCCTGTCAGTACGCTTCCAGCGATAAGATTTTTAATAAGTGAACTGTTATTGTTAATATTTTGTGCCTGATTGATACTAGAAGCTGTATTCTGCCCAACCCTGTTGTTATTAACATCATATGACTGGCTCGTCTGTCCCAGATTTGTTTTTAGTAATTGTTGTATATTAATATCCATAAGCCAGCCTCCATATTTATTTTAAGGACATATTTTAGTAATAAATGTTTTTCTATGTATAGGACAAGGTCCGATTTCTTTAAGTACATCTGTGTGAAGCTTTGTTCCATAGCCCTTATGCTTGGCAAATCCATACTCAGGATATAACTCATCATAATGGTACATAAGCCTGTCCCTTGTAACCTTGGCAATTATACTGGCACTGGCAATTGAAAGACTTTTTGCATCACCCTTGATAATAGGCACTTGTTCAATGTCAACATCTGGTATTGTAACTGCATCATTAAGTAATATATCGGGTTTAACTGTGAGATTATTAATGGCTTCCCTCATAGCTTCATAAGTTGCATTTAATATATTTATCTCATCAATTCTTTCTGGTGATACAATTCCAACTCCTACACTCACAGCTTCATTAAGTATTACGTCATATAACATTTCTCTTTTTTTCTCACTTAATTTCTTGGAATCATTCACATATAATATTCTGCAACCCTTTGGAAGAACGACCGCACCAGCAACAACAGGACCTGCAAGTGGGCCTCTTCCAGCCTCATCTATACCACATATATAAGAAAATGCTTCATATTCTTTCTCATATACGCACATATTTTCAACGCGTTCTTTTTCCTGTGCAAGCTTTAATGCTTTTTTAGCTTCACGTTCTTCACTGGTTGTCTTAATCTTATCTGACATTGTTCTCTCCATTATCTTCTAAGTATCTTCTAAGCATCTTTTAAGGGGTTTCTAATGATATTCGTCCTAATCGTCCACTTCTGAAATCATCCAGAATAATATTAGATATTTTCTCGTAATCAATATTATTGCCCTTCTTGATACAGCCTCGCTTAACAGCCGCCTGTTCCATAATATATAACGCTACTGAATTATCTGGATTGATAGCATTTTCATCATAACTTGCGGCAGTCTTTTCTTTATCAAGACCGTAGCGTTCAATAACATTATCAGAATATTCACTATATATATATTTTATTGTATCGATAGCAAGCTCCTCGACATTAAGTATCTCATCATTCATAGAACCTATCATAGCAAGTCTTTTGCCGACTTCCTGATTGTCAAACTTAGGCCATAAAATACCCGGAGTATCTAAAAGCTCAACATTCTTATTAAGCTTTATCCATTGTTTTCCCTTAGTAACGCCCGGCTTATTGCCTGTCTTGGCACTAGCTTTTCCAGCATAGGAATTAATAAATGTTGACTTTCCGACATTAGGTATTCCAACAACCATTGCCCTTATTGGTCTGTTTAATATTCCTCTCTGCTTATTACGCTCTATCTTATCTGCACAGGCTGTCATTATAAGACCGTTGACCTGCTTAATACCCGAATTATTTCTTGAATTAAGCTTAAGGCAGTATATATTATTTTCATTAAAATAATTAATCCACTGGTTAGTTATCTTATCATCTGCAAGGTCTGATTTGTTAAGAAGAATAATTCTTGCTTTATTGACCGCGAGGCTGTCTATATCAGGGTTACGGCTGCTTATAGGTATTCTTGCATCTACAATCTCAATAACCAGATCTATAAGTTTAATATTTTCTTCCATCATTCTTTTGGCTTTGGTCATATGACCGGGATACCATTGATAGTTCATTTTATACCTCATTTCTACAATTAATACGAATAATTAGTGTTAATATCATATCAATATCGATACTTTGATTAGTATCCATACTTTGATCTTAATAAATGCTATTTAATAAATTTAATATCTTCAAATGGACTAAGCACCATCCACGTCTTTCCTATAATATGCTTTCTTTTAACCATTCCTATACTTGAAAAACGGCTGTCCTCACTGTTGTTACGATTATCTCCAAGGCAGAAATATTCATCATCTCCAAGTTTTACAGGATTAATTGTCATACCTGCTGTTACAATATATGTATCAGTAATATCATTCTCAAGTAATTCTCCATTAACATAAATGTGTCCTTCTTTAATCTGGACAGTTTCTCCAGGAAGTCCGATAACTCTTTTAACATATAACTTGGAAGAGCCGATAGAGTCTGGTTCAAATGCTATGCAGTCAAAACGCTTAGGACCTTTTATTGCATATGCAAATTTATTAACAAGCACAGTATCATCGTTATTAATCGAAGGTTCCATAGAACCTCCAAGTATAGTCGTTCTTGTGCAGCTGAATGAAACAAGCACATAAGCTGTTAATATAACCATTAAAATATCAAATATATATTTTAAAAGGTTAAGTAAAGTAGTATTTTCCTGATATCTTCTATGATATGAAATCATATTCTCCTCCAATCTATGATTTAGTATACAAATATACATTTCTATTCATTATACAAAATACATCTTTATGTGTCAAAAAAAGAATGTCACCTGTTACTATTAACATAACAAATGACATTCTTTATAATGAGATAATAATAATTATCTAACTAATTCCTTAACCTTAGCAGCCTTACCTGTTCTCTGACGTAAGTAGAATAACTTAGCACGTCTAGCTTTACCGCGTCTTACAACTTCAACCTTCTCTACGATAGGTGAATGTAATGGCCAAGTCTTCTCAACACCGATACCATTAGAAATCTTTCTAACTGTGAATGTAGAACGAACTCCTGTACCCTGCTTCTTTAAAACAGTTCCTTCAAATACCTGAATTCTTTCACGGTTTCCTTCCTTAATCTTAGCTGATACTCTAACTGTATCACCTACATTAAATGCTGGTACTTCAGCCTTAAGCTGAGCATCTTCGATGTTCTTAATAATTGTATTCATGTGTGACCTCCTTATTATTCCGACGTTCTTAATGTGATATACACAACAGAGGACCATCTCTCTTTTTCACAACTTGATAAGGATAACATATATACTAATAATATGCAAGACCAAAATTTAATTAATTTATAAAATTTTAGTTATCTGACTTGTCATTATCAAACGGACTACCATAAGGTGCGTTATTCACTGAACCTGTATAACTGTTACCTGGTTCTTCACTGGCAGAGCTTCCATACGATGAACTGTCATTATTGGCATTGTTAAATACATTATCAGCATAACTGCTATCTGATGAGTAATTATCTGTATTACCGCTGTATGAGCTATCAGAAGCTGCATTGTAATTGTTGAATGAATTATTATCAGAATTATAGTTGTTATTGCTGTAACCGCCATTAAATCCATTATAACCATTGCCGTTGAATGAATCATAATCTGAGATTTTATTGAGCTTATCCTGTGCAATAAGGTAGTTAACTATTCCCAGTCCCAAAAGCTGTAATACAACAAAAAGAATTTTGGAATTGCTTGAGCCATCTCCTATTCCTCTTGAATTAGCAGCGTAGTCAACTCTGTCACCAAGCTTGTAAGACCAGTACCAGCCGTATATTCCACAGGTTACAATTGTTAACAAGAACGCTACCGGACCAGAAGCACTCTCATTATCATTGGCTGCCAGCTTAGAGTCGTCAGTAAGACATATAAACCAGTAAATGCCAAAAATTCCACAAGTAACAATCGAGAGAATGATGTACATTGCAATGTTTCGTTTCTGAATCATATAGTGATTCCTCCTCATATATAAATTATTGTGGGTTACTATATGTATATATTATGTCAATTCATATTAACCCACTTGTGCTTATTGTAGCATATATATCTCAAAAGTAAAATATGTATTATATTATTAATCAATATACTGTTAATTAATATCAAGCAGTCCTTTTAATATATGAACTGTAACTGTCCTGTTAGTCATATCATGGCTTAATATACACTGGTCTATTACTGGCAGATAATATATTTTGCCTGTATCAGAAGTAACCTCGTATACGTTGTTAGCCCCTGTTTCAATTACGTCTGTCAGATTGCCTAATTCTTCACCCTCATCTGTAATTACACGAAGTCCTATTAAATCACATATAAAATATTCGCCTGGTTCACATTTTACTGCATTATCACGTGTTACGAGCAGATCACATTTTGTATAGATTTCAATATCATTAATGTTGTCAAATTCTTTAAATTTCACAATTACATACTGTTTAAAGAACTTTACTGACTGCACTGTAACATTGACATTGCCACGCTTGCCCGCTATTATACATTCTTTTAATTTCTTAAATCTGTCAGGGTCATCTGTTGTAGGGAATACCTTAACTTCCCCTCTTATTCCGTGTGTCGATGTTATAACACCAACTCTTAATAAATCTTGCATATACACCTCTTAAATCGTAATTATTCATTTCATAGTTCTGCTGTTATGACAGGTAAAATATAATATCTGATACTTCTTCGCAAGCTTTTCAATCAGCCTGTGTGCATTATTAATAGAAAATGTATCCATATTTACAAATGGATCGTCCAATATTATAAATGGTTTTTTATCTTTATACATTGAATCAATAAATGCAAAACGCATACATATTCCAGCCAAATCCTTACAGCCTGAACTTAAGAACCTAATCTCCCTGTACTGCCCAGCTTCATTCTTTAAAAGATTATTATGTATATCAAAACTATACATATTGCTGTCTGTATTATCAGACACAATATCAAAATACTCTTTAAACTTAGCATTTACAGGTGCCTGATACTTCTTTGCATATGAAATCCTTGCTTTTTCAAGATAATCTTTAGCTTTTAACAGATTATTATAGTTGGCAAGGAGTGTTTCATAGTCTGCTTCAAGTCCATTTAACTGACTCTCATACGAACTCAGCTCATCAAGCTCATTTTCCTTTAAATTAAGCCTGCTGTTATATTCGTTAATAGTATTACTGCACAATTCCATACCAGACCTTATATTATTAAGCTGTGCATTAAGTTCAGTAATATCATAATCAGGCATATCATCTAGTTCACGAAGCATACTTAACTGCTGTTCATAATTAACATTATTCTGCCTGAAACGCTTAAATGCATTGTCAGCATCCATATAAGACTTTCTGTACTGTTCAATATAATTAATCCGTTGTCTTATACTGTTAAGCTTTGATATACATTCATTAATAGCATTATCAAAGCCCTGAATATCAGGTATTGCGATATGTTCCATATAATCAGACATAAATGTATTAATACTTCCAATTATAGCTGTTACATTATACTCTTTCAACCTTTTATTATATTTAAGTTCTCTGTCCCTAAGCATTGAAAGTTCTTTCTTCTGCTGGCTTAACTGCATAAGTTCATAATATGTATCATCAATATTATGTTCTGGCACTATCGCTGATATCCATTCATCAATATCGTGCTGAAGCTTGTTATACTGTTTAGTAAGAGTATCCAGCTTTTCTTTTATAATATCATATTGTTCATTACGGATATTATAGGTACGCATATTATTCTTGTATCGGTCTTTGTTAACAAGACCATAAGCAATACCTCCCATTATACATACAATACCAAGTAAAAAAGTAATAACTGCCAGCGAAGGAATTATAATACCTGCAGCAATTAATATAATTCCAATAATAGCTGCCGCAATAGTAATAGCAGGCGAAGATTTCTTCGGCTTATCATATACAGCTTCATAATTAGCAGTAAGGTGTGCTCTTGTATCTTTAATATCCTGATATAGTGAAGACATTTTATTATATGCTTTCATATAATAATCAATCTCTTTGTCTGTAACATTAGAAAGTTTCTCTTCAAGGCTGTCAAGACGTTCTTTTTCTGACGAACTCAACTCAATGTGCTTTAACTGGATGGATATTTTATTAAGCTCATCTAAGTTGCTGAACTGTATACTTAACTTTTCAACAGACGGAAGTTTGCTATATTCTTCCTCATACTGCTTATAAGCTGTATAGCGTTCTGCAAGCTGCGAATTATATATATCATATTGTTCTTTAAAGGCTAAAAGATCTTTCCGTCTGGAAGCTTTATCAAGAATATCTGAAACAGACGTCTGCTCTTTATCAAGCCTGTTATATTCCTTCTTCTGTTCAGTGATTAATGAAATTGTCTGTTGTAGTGCCTGTTCAAGCTCATTCTTTCCCATAAGCTTTACCTTAAGCCGTTCAATATCCTCTTTCATCTTGTAAAGCTGCCCGGTCTTTCTTTTGGGACTAAGTGAATTAATCTTATCATTCATATGTCCGATTACTTCATCATAATTATTAACATCCACATCATCTACGGCGTCACAGCCAAGAAGTGCCGCTATATCGCCTGTACTGCCGCTTTCACAATTATTCTGAAAAATGTAAGCTGTTTTTTCAAAAGAATCACTGTCAATTTCAAATATCTCTTTACCAATATCAGAAGTATAATCAAATGAATCTAATTTCGTTATAGTATCTACAAGCTTAAAGGTATCGTCCTTATCTTTAGCTTCAAAGGTACGGTATATTGTATACCGCTTATTATCAATCTCAAATGCAAGACTTCCACCATATAAGCCGCCCTGCCAAGGCTTAAACCGCCTTTTTTCATTAACATAATCATCTCTTTTACTGGTGTTATCAAAACCAAAAAACATAACCTTGATAAATGCCGCAAGCGTACTTTTACCCCAGCCATTTTCTTCTATAATCTGATTAATGCCATCTTCAAATACATAGTCAAAATTATTAAATTGTCCAAAATTATCAATATGTAAACTGATTAATTTCATATAAATTCCTCTCCTGATAACGCATCAATGCCTATCTTTATTATTGAAGCTTTCGTAATATCATCAAGTGTATCGTCACTTTCTACCAGTCTTACAAACTCCCCTTTTAATGACTTGTCATACTGGTATGAGCTGTAATCTACTTTTATTGAAGTATGGTCATATAATTTAAAATAATAATAGTCATTCTTAAAATTCTCAGTAATATATGTAAGGTTCTTCTCTGCGTTAATATCAATCTGTCCTGTAAGCACAACTTTGATAAGGCTTGCAGACGCATAATCTTTCTTATAAAGAACCTCTCTTACTTTTTCTGCCATCTCTACTGAATTCATACATTCAGATATATCAACATCTTCTTCATACAAATTCCTGTAGGAAACACTGATAAATTCATTACCTACAAGCTTGTTATCCTTAATATCAAGAAGTACAAAACCGTGTTCACCACATTCATCAAAGCCTCGTCCTTCAAGGCATCCTGGATAACAATATACTCCCCTTGAATCAAGCTGTTCCATCTTGTATGAATGGATATGTCCCAGTGCGAGATAATCAATTGCCTTATTCTTAAGTTCCTTTAATGAAATTACCTCAGTCTTATCCTTTGACGATGACATAGCTTCCTGTCCGTGCAAAGTAACAATATTATAATTATTACTGTCAAGTACAAGTGAGTTATATATAACATTGGAATTATCTGCTGTTAATTCCACACCATTAATAGTAATTACTGAATTATCCTCTGGTGCTTCAATCTTATATGAAGTCCAGCTGTCATTAAACATCTTAATATTATCCGGTATTGTATCACAATCTATAAAAAGACTTTCTGCATCGTGATTACCTCTTAGATAATAAAATGTTATATCTGGATTGTTATTAATTGCGGACAGAAAAACATTTCTTGCATTAGCTGATATATTCTTCTTGTCATATAAATCCCCTGCAATAATAACAGCCTTTACAAAGTTATCTTTAGCATAAGCAATCATTCTCTCAAATGTAGCAAGAAGCTCAGCTTTTCTCTGCTTAGCCTGTTCCCTGCTTAGATTGCTTGTCATATTAGAATCAAGGTGCAAGTCTGCACAATGTATTATCTTCATAATGCTTCCCCACTTTTATCTTACTTAATTAATCTATATAATAATGCTGCAGCAATAATCTTATTATCCTGCGATTAATTATTTTATAATTATTGGCATTATATAATCATCAATTACATATATAATACACTATGTCGAACATATTTTCTATTGGTAAATATATACAAAATAAGCCATTATGCTTATACATTAAGCATAATGGCTCATTAACAGTGCATTAATTGTCTATCTCTACAATAACCTTTTTGTCGGTATTCGATGCGGCTGCAGATACAACAGCTCTAATAGACTTTGCAATTCTTCCGGATTTACCGATTACCTTACCAATATCTGAGGAAGCAACCTTTAAATTTACGATAATTGCTTTATCTTTCTGTGTTTCTGTTACTACAACCTCATCCGGATTATCAACTAGTGCTTTAGCGATAACTTCCACTAACTGTTTCATAGCTAAATACCTCCACTAGTCTTATTTTTCGATACCTGCCATCTTGAAAAGCTTTCCAACTACTTCTGTAGGCTGAGCTCCGTTTGATAACCACTTCTTAGCAAGTTCAGCATCAATGTTAAGCTTGCATGGATCGTAATTAGGATCATAAGTACCGATTTCGTCAATAAATCTACCATTTCTTGGAGATCTTGAATCTGCTACGATAATTCTATAGAAAGGAGACTTCTTCTCACCTAATCTCTTTAATCTGATCTTTACTGCCATTATTGTTTCACCTCCTGTAATTAATTATATCTATGTTAAAAAGGCAACTTAAAACGTCCCTTTTTAGCACCTTTCATCATACCAGGCATCTGTTTCATCATCTTCTTCATCTGCTCAAATTGTTTAACAAGCCTGTTTACTTCACTGATATTAACACCAGCTCCTCGTGCTATTCTGTTCTTTCTTGATGGATTAAGAATATCTGGATTCTTACGTTCCTTAGCAGTCATAGAATGTATGATTGCTTCTGTACGCTTAAGATTAGCTTCTGCCTCATCTTCATCTGGCATCTGGATATTCTTCATATTACCGCCAAGTCCCATACCTGGAAGCATACTCATAATAGAACCTATACCACCCATATTACGAATCTGTCCCATATATTCAAGGAAATCGTCAAAATCAAATTCAGCTTTTTTAATCTTAGCTTCCATCTCTTTGGCTTTATCTGCATCAATCTGTGCCTCAGCCTTCTCAATGAGTGTAAGAACATCACCCATTCCAAGAATTCTTGATGCCATACGATCAGGATAGAACTGTTCAAGGTCTGACAGTTTCTCTCCCATACCAATATAAAGAATAGGCTTACCTGTGACAGCCTTAATTGAAAGTGCTGCACCACCTCTTGTATCACCATCTAACTTAGTAAGGATAACTCCGTCAATTCCAACCTTTTCATTAAATGAAGATGCTACATTTACCGCATCCTGTCCAGTCATAGAATCAACAACAAGAATAGTCTGGTCAACATTAACCTCACTCTTTATATTAATAAGCTCATCCATCATATTCTCATCAATATGAAGTCGTCCGGCTGTATCAAGAATTACTATGTTGTAATTATTCTCCTTGGCGTGTGCTATCGAAGCCTTAGCAATATCTACAGGGTTATGTCCTGTTCCCATAGAAAATACTTCAACGCCCTGCTTATTACCATTGATAGTAAGCTGTTCTATAGCTGCTGGCCTGTATACATCACAAGCTACGAGCAAAGGCTTCTTGCCCTTGGCTTTGAACTTTCCTGCAAGCTTGGCTGTAGTAGTTGTCTTACCAGCACCCTGAAGACCCGCCATCATAATGACAGTAATTTCATTCCCCGGCTTAATAGCAATCTCTGTTGTCTCAGAGCCCATAAGGGAAATCATCTCTTCATTAACTATCTTAATAACCATCTGTCCCGGTGTAAGACTTGACATAACATCCTGACCAATCGCACGTTCTTCTACTGACTTAATAAAGTTCTTAACAACCTTAAAATTAACATCAGCTTCTAACAGTGCCATCTTAACCTCTTTAAGTGCTGCCTTTACGTCAGCTTCAGAAAGGCGTCCTTTGCCGCGAAGATTCTTAAATATGTTTTGAAGTTTATCTGAAAGACTGTCAAATGCCATTATATATCCTCCTAAAATGTTTAATAATCTTCGATAATTTCGTTAGACAGGTCTTTGATCTCTAATATCAGCTTCATATCTGGTGAAGCAATATAAGAATCAACAAGCTCGTCTATCTTGGTTACTTTGGCTTTAGTATCCATAAATTTCTCAATAAGATGAAGCTTAGACTCATATCCTTCTAATGTATTGGATACCCTCTTGATAAGGTCGTGAACACCCTGTCTTGATATATTATATTCATCAGCAATCTCACTTAAAGATAAATCGTTAAATACGGCATCTTCATATACATTGCGCTGATGTTCATTAAGCAGTTCGCCATAAAAATCATATAATAATGTCTGTTCTACAATACGTTCCACAACACACCTTAACTTTCTGGTTCAAATGATTTATAAGCCTTGAGTATAATATCATAGCAAATAAAAAGTGTCAAGCTTTTTTACTTGACACTTTTTAATATTTTTTGATTTAATTTTTAAACCACAAAACACCTTGGTTATTCGTGTTAAAACATATTTACTATTTATCTGGTTATTTACTATTTATCCGGATATTACATTCTATTATTCATCTGTGGTGCACTTCCATTAGAGCTGCCGTTATTCATATTAGGCATATCACCAGAGCTGTTTCCATTCATATCAGGTGCTCCATTGCCTGACATATCTGGCATTGAGCCGTTAGAATTACCATTCATACCATTATCTGATGAACCGTTATTAGGCATATCTGAGCCGCCATTGCCAGGCATATTCATTCCACCAGCTTTGCCAAGACCGCTTGAAACATTGCTTGTGACATCAGATGTAACTTCAATTGATAATGTAGTACTTCCTGCTGTAATGTCATAAGTATTACCTGTTGTTATCTTATCTGAATATACAATTGCTGCGGCATAAGCCTTTGATGGTGTATATGATAATATCTCATTGCCATTCGAGTCGCTTAATATATACTTGCTGCCTCCACTTACAGATGTAAATGCAGTAACTATACAGGTTCCATTACTTGCACCTTTTGGAATTTCAAGCATTCCGCTTGAGCCAAATGCCATAACTGTTCCACCATTAATTGTACAACTGTCATCATAGTCAATTGCTGTATCGCCGTCCGAGGTTGGACCAAGTACAACGATATATCCACCATTTATTATAATGGAGCCATTGGCATCAAGTCCGTCACCGCTTGCATTTATCAAAAGATTACCGCCATTAATTGTTATACTTCCGTCAGATGAATTAATGCCGTCATCACTTGAAACAACGCTTATATCTCCATCATTAATAACTATGTCATCAGCTTCAATGCCTTCATAGCACTGTGTTATATTTATTGTTCCACCATTGACAGTAAGCAAGTCATCTGCATGTACTCCGTCATCACCTGTAGCTGCATTTATAGTACCACCATATATATAGATTTCTGAATTGCAATGTACAGAGTCATCATCAGAGTCTATTGTTATGTCTCCGTCATTGATTATAAGCATATTGCCAGCTTTAATACCTTTTCTGCTCTCAACTGTATCATCTGTGGTAGTTGTTGTCTTATTGTTATTAAAACCAAAACCACCACGGCCCATATACATATTATCTGTATGTGTCTGTGTTGTATCAGCCGCACCATTATTAGTCTTTATATTAATAGTACCATCATTAATAACAAGTATATTTTCAGCCTGTATGCCATCATTAGAAGCCTTAATAGTTATATTACCGCCTTCAATGATAACATTTCCTTTAGTTGTGTCTGTATCATAAGTTGACTTAATCCCGTCTGAACCTGCATTAATATTAATATCACCCGCTACAACTCCGCATAGATCTTTACCGATTATACCGTCCTCAGTACTTGTTATGTTTAATGTACCAGATACGATAATGCAGTCATCTGTACTCTTAATACCGTTGCGGTATCCAGCATTGACATTTAATGTACCATTTCCATTGATTATTAAATCCTCTTTAGAATATATAGCGGCTGAATAATCTTCTTCTGTAGATAAACGACTGCTGTCTGTAATTGTATTAGTTGTGTTATCGGCAAGTGTAAATATAACTTTCTTGGCATCTAACACCTTAATTGGTGCTGTTGTTGTATTGCTTATAGAAGCATTATTAAGAATTAATCTTACAGTTCCCTTATCTGTCGCATTAACGATTATATTTCCTTCTGTTACATTTCCTGATATAACATATGTTCCTGCTTTAGTGATTGTAACTGTTGAACCTGATATTTCAACCGATGAACTATCAGAACTAATCTGGCTTCCAAGTGTAATATGTGAAACTGATGAATCATCCCATGATGATACCTTATCTTCATCATCTAATTCGATTGATAAATCTGAATCCGCACTTGAGGCAAGTTCCTCGAGTGATACAATGCTCTGGCTCTCTGTTGTTGTATTGTTATTATGAGTATTAGAACAGCCTGTAAATACAGCCCCCATTAACATAGCTGCTATTGTTGCATATAATAATTTATTCTTTACCATATGAGTCATCTCCTTTGTTGTTTATGCGATTATCATAATGGCAAATAGTGGTTTAAATATGTAAATTGTGTGTAAAAAATGTGAAACCAGCCACAAAACTGATTTCACATCTATACTTGTATATTATATACATTTTATGTAAGCCTGTTAAAATAAAACTTTTATGTATCAGCGTAACATATCAGTGTCACTTTGATAAATTAGATATTAACCTTAACAAGACGTGGTCTTAAACCGTTCTTTTCAAGCTCAGATACAATCTGGTCTTTGTGTTCATGTCCGAAAGCTTCAATAGTTATTCTCAATTCAACTGTAGCCTTTCTGTTAATGCTTACAAACTGGTTATGATCAAGCTTGATTACATTACCATTAGCGTTGGCAATTATCTGTGCAACTCTTACAAGTTCACCCGGCTTATCTGGAAGAAGTACAGATACAGTAAATATTCTGCTTCTCTGAACAAGACCCTGCTGAACAACAGATGACATTGTTATTACGTCCATATTACCACCTGAAAGAATTGAAACAACCTTCTTATCTTTAACCTTAAGCTGTTTAAGTGCTGCAACTGTAAGAAGACCTGAGTTCTCTACTATCATTTTATGATTTTCAACCATATCAAGGAAAGATACAATTAAGTCTTCATCAGGAACTGTTATTATATCATCAAGATTCTTCTGAAGATATGGGAATACCTTTGTACCCGGTGTCTTAACTGCTGTACCATCAGCTATTGTGCTGACAGTTGGAAGTGTTGTAACCTTTCCATTCTTTAAAGAAGCCTGCAGACAATTAGCACCGGCTGGTTCAACACCGATCACTTTAATATTAGGATTAAGAAGCTTGGCAAGTGTAGATACACCTGTTGCAAGTCCGCCGCCGCCAACTGGAACGAGGATATAATCAACTGTTGGGAGTTCTTTAATAATCTCCATAGCAATTGAGCCCTGTCCTGTAGCAACATCAAGGTCATCAAATGGATGAACAAATGTAAGTCCCTTTTCTTCTGCTAACTTAAGAGCATATTCACAGGCTTCATCATATACATCTCCGTAAAGTACAACTTCAGCACCATAACCCTTAGTTCTGTTAACCTTTATAAGTGGTGTTGTTGTTGGCATAACAACAGTAGCCTTTACGCCATACTTCTTTGCCGCAAATGCAACACCCTGTGCGTGGTTACCAGCAGATGCTGTTATAAGGCCTTTCTTTCTTGCCTCTTCTGACATTGTGCTTATCTTGTAATATGCACCTCTTACCTTGTAAGCACCTGTATACTGCATATTCTCAGGCTTAAGATATACTTTATTGCCTGTCTGGTTGCTGAAATATTCGCTGAATATAAGGTTAGTTGGTAATGTAGCTTCCTTTACTTTCTCAGCAGCTTCTTCAAATTTCTTTAAAGTTAATTCTTCCATTGTAAATCTACTCTCCTTATAGTTACTTTATATTATTAAATTTATTATCAGTAATAATATACATCATTAATCTAATTATCAATATAAAATATCATTAATTGAATTAAAATATTACATTAATCATCATCTTCTTCATTATCTGATGTATCAAATAATGCGTTGACAAATGTATCTGAGTCAAACTTCTGTAAGTCCTTAACCTGCTCACCTACACCAATGTACTTAACAGGTATTCCAAATTCTGCCTGAATAGCAACGGCGATACCACCCTTAGCTGTTCCGTCCATCTTAGTAAGAATAATTCCTGTTATATTAGTTACATCATTGAATTCGCGTAACTGTGAAAGTGCGTTCTGACCAGTTGTCGCATCAAGGACTATAAGATTTTCCCTATACGCATCAGCATACTCTCTTTCAATAACTCTGTCAATCTTGCGTAATTCTTCCATAAGATTTTTCTTATTCTGAAGCCTTCCGGCTGTATCACATAAAAGAACATCTGCGTGCCTTGCTTTTGCCGCTGCTATAGAATCATATATTACAGCCGCTGGGTCAGAGCCCTCATTCTGTGCAATTATATCTGCACCTACCCTGTTAGCCCATTCTGTAAGCTGTTCAATGGCAGCAGCCCTGAATGTATCAGCCGCAGCAAGGACAACCTTTTTGTTCTGCTCTTTTAAATGGCCTGCAAGCTTTCCTACAGAGGTAGTCTTTCCAACACCATTAACACCAATAAGCATAACAATTGACTTAGTATTCTCAAATTCATATGCATTGGGCCCAAGGTTCATCTTCTCTTTGATTGTATCAATCAATAACTGCTTGCAATCTTTAGGGTCTTTTATTTTATTCTCTTTAACCTTAGCCTTAAGGTCTTCAATAATCTCATCAGTTGCCCTGACACCAATATCTCCCATAATAAGAGTCTCTTCAAGTTCTTCGTAGAAATCATCATCAATTGAAGAAAAGCCATTAAATATATTATCAATGCCCGATACGATATTATCTCTGGTCTTTGTAAGACCTTCTTTAAGTTTACTAAAAAGTCCCATATTAACTCTTCCTTTCTTTAGGCTCATTCAGATCATTGGCAATAAGGTCTACAGAAACAAGAGTTGATACACCCTTCTCCTGCATAGTAATACCATATAATCTGTCTGCCGCAGCCATAGTTCCACGTCTGTGGGTAATTACAATAAACTGTGTATGCTTTGTAAGCTTATGAAGATAATTAGCATATCTTCCAACATTAGAATCATCAAGTGCAGCTTCAATTTCATCAAGAAGACAGAATGGTGATGGCTTTAAGTTCTGTATGGCAAATAATAACGCAATTGCTGTAAGAGCCTTTTCTCCACCTGATAACTGCATCATATTCTGGAGCTTCTTTCCTGGTGGCTGGGATACAATTATAATGCCCGCTTCAAGTATATCTTCATCTTCCACAAGTTCAATTGTACCACGTCCACCGCCGAATAATTCCTTGAATACCTTATCAAATTCCACTTTTATCTCTTCAAATTTGGCAGTAAACTGTGTTCTCATTCCATTATCAAGTTCTGTTATAACCTTCATAAGCGACTGTTCAGCCTCAATCATATCATCGTGCTGTGTCTTTAAGAAAGTATAACGCTCGCTTACTTCTTTATATTCTTCAATGGCATTAACATTTACATCGCCAAGTTTCTTAATAGAAGCTTTAAGTATATTAATCTGCTTTCTTAAATCATTAAGATTAGTTAATTCATTGCTCTTTAATTCCAGTGCATAGCTGTATGTAAGTTCGTATTCATTCCACATATAATCAACAAGTGAATCATTAGATTCATCAAGCTTATCGTGCTGGTTATGAAGACGTATGCTTTCTTTTTCAAGAAGGATAATCTGCTCATTAAGGGTTTCTCTTTTCTTAAAGAACTCCTTATGGCTTGCAGTAACCTTTTCTTTGTCAGCTTTAAGCTTAGCCAGCTTCTCGTTATTAGCTTCAAGCTCTTTAACTGTCTTTTCAATATTATCCTTAACATCAGTTATTTCCTGCTGTTTAGTCTTTATTAATTCTGCTGTCTGTTTTATCTTATCGTTAATACTCTCTTTTTCATTATCAAGACTATTAATCTCATCAGAAAGTCTTTGAATATTTTCATTAATAAATGCAGCTTTCTGTTCAACTGATGAATGTGATATCTTTAAATTCTCAAGCTTAAGTGATACTGCCGCCTCATTCGCTTTCTTTTCTTCAAGCAGCTTATTAAGGTTCTCAATCTCTTTTCTTGAAGCCTCATTCTCGCTGTCAAGCACATTAAGGCTTCCACTTACCTGCTGTTTATCACTGTTGACCTTTGATATCTCAGCATCTATTCCAGCCTGTTCATTTACTGCATTTGAATATCCATCAATTATCTCTTTTAACTTGTTATCAGCCTGCTTAAGAGTTACATCTAAAGTATTCTTCTTAATGTGTGTCTCTCTTTGCTGTTTATTTAACTGGTCAAGATTATCCCTGTTCTTACCAACTTCACTTCTAAGCTCTGATATAGAAGCTTTGGTTTCTGTTATTGTCTTGCTTATGCTTGAAACTTCTGTCTTAAGTTCTTCAATCTCTCTTCTTCGTCCAAGAAGGTTGCTTGAATTCTTAAAAGCACCACCAGTCATTGAACCGCCTGGATTAAGCTGCTCACCTTCAAGTGTTACAATTCTTAATGAATATTTATACTTTCTTGCAATTACCAGAGCATTTTCTATATTATCAACTACAAGAATACGTCCAAGCAGATACTTTGCAAGTCCTTCATATTCAAAAGACACTCTTACAAGATTGCTCGCAACTCCTACAACACCATTTTCATTAATACAATTATCATTCTCTAATGTATTTCTTGAATGAATAGCATTGAGTGGCAAAAACGTTGCGCGGCCAAGCTTATTTACTTTAAGGTAATTAATAAGCTCCTTAGCAGTATTCTCTTTGTCTGTAACTATGTTCTGGATTGTTCCGCCAAGTGCTGTTTCAATAGCAGTTTCATACTGCTTCTCCACTTTAATAATATCTGCAATAACACCAAGAATACCAGGGTTGCTGTCCTTTAATTCCATTATCTTACGGATACTGTTGCCATATCCGTCATATCTTTCAGTTATATTAACTAAAGATTCAAGTCTTGACTTGCTTCTATGGTAATTCTGTGTAAGCTTGTCAAGTTCCTGTGTCTTCTCCGTTATTACCCCCTTAATAGATATTACATTGGCATTGGCTTCTGCAATAGAAGCATTGATACTGCTTATATTAACATCACATTCTTTTAACTGTGAAGTAATAGAAGCTATTACCTGTCTTTGTGCTGTTTCATCACTTTTTCCAGTTATTATCCTGCTGTTTAACTGCGATTTACGGATTTCAAGCTGTTCAAGCATTGTAATGAACTTCTGGTTCTCTGCTTTGATAGATGACTGTTCTGTCAGATTATCATATATAAGTGTCTGACGGTTCTCTATCTGTCCTGATATTCCGTCTATCTCAGCCTTTACAGCCTCAGCTTCCTCATTAATGGCATTAAGCTTTGTGTTATATTCATTAATATCTGTATTAATCGCCTCTGCCTGCTTCTTTAATTCATTAATCGAAGCTGTCTTGGCAGTCTTATCCTTCTCAATGTCATTAATTCTCTCAGAATGAAGCTGCTTGTTGGCGTTAAATGTCTTAACCTGTTCCTCAAACAGATTAATCTCACCCTTGAACTTCTGGTTATCAAGCTCTAATGCAGAAGATACCTGATTAGTCTGCTCGATTGTAAGATTAAGCTCATTAAGCTGGTTCTCAGCCTCTTCATATTCTGCCTTAGTAGCATCATATTCATTTCTTGAGCCAGCCAGATCATTATCAGCAATCTCTATTTTATTATCAAGCTCAGCAATTTCTTTTCTTATACGGTCAGTTTCTAATAAAAATGCGTTGACATCATATTTTTTCAAATCTGACTTTAAATTAAGATATTCCTTTGCTTTCTCAGACTGTACCTGTAATGGGCCAACCTGCTTTTCAAGTTCTGATAAAATATCATTAACACGGACAAGATTATTTCTTTCATTATCAAGCTTCTTGATAGCCGCAGCTTTACGGCGTTTAAACTTAACAATACCTGCCGCCTCATCAAAAAGCTCCCTGCGTTCCTCAGGTTTACCACTAAGGATTTTATCAATCTGTCCCTGTCCGATAATTGAATAACCTTCTTTACCGATACCTGTATCATAGAACATCTCTGTTACATCTTTTAATCGGCAGGTATGTCCGTTAATCTTGTATTCACTTTCCCCTGAACGGTACACTCTTCTTGATACCGTAACTTCATCATATTCAACAGGAAGCGCGTGGTCACTATTATCAAGTGTTATTGCAACATACGCAAAACCAACAGGTTTACGGTTCTGTGTTCCTGCAAATATGACATCTTCCATTTTCGCCCCACGAAGCTGCTTCGCACTTTGTTCACCAAGGACCCATCTTACAGCATCGGCGACATTACTTTTCCCAGAGCCATTAGGACCTACAATGCCTGTAATTCCGTTATGAAAGTCAAATACTATCTTATTGGCAAATGACTTAAAGCCCTGAACCTCTATACTCTTTAAATACATATATACAATTCCTTTGCTATTTTCTTATAGGAAATTCATATCCCTGCTTCTTTAATTCCACAAGTGCCTCATATGCCGCGTGCTGTTCAGCGTGCTTCTTGGTATGACCCTTGGCTGTAACGTGGAACATTCCATCGACCTTCGCACTTGCAATAAAGTCTTTATCGTGCTCTGGTCCTGATTCTCCTATAATCTCGTATACAACTTCCTTATGTGCCGCCTGTACGACTTCCTGTAAAATAGTTTTGCTATCATAAAAGAGTTGCTTGCTTTCCAAATCATTAAGAATAAATGATTTAACGAATTCTTTTGCATTAGCAAAACCACCATCCAGATATATTGCTCCTATTACCGCTTCACAGGCATCTGATACTATAGAATCTCTCTTTCTTCCGCCTGTTAATTCCTCACCTTTACCTAACATTATGAAATTATCAATTCCAATAGCTCTTGCACATATAGCAAGTGTAGGTTCACATACAATACTTGCACGAAGTCTTGTCATCTGGCCCTCATTCATATTGCTGTAATTCTTATAAATGTAATCGCTTGATGTAAGTTCTAGAACCGCATCACCAAGGAACTCAAGTCTTTCATTATCCTTATACTTCTTAATCGTCTTCTCATTAGCATAAGAGCTGTGAGTAAGTGCATTTTTTAAAAGATTAATATCTTTAAACTGATAATTAATTTTATCCATTAACTCAGATAAATTCTTATTATACATTCAATCTCCAATCTGGTGTCAATCTTATAATTATGTCCAATTTATTCAAAAAAGAAAATACAGTCAGATAAAATCCTGCCAGATTACTTTATATGTAACAGGGAATTCTATCAAAATTTCCTGTTACATAAAAAAGCATTAATTTATCCGTGTAATATGCACACTTATAAATTAATGCTCTATTGACACATATTATAGACCCCTGCTATATCAACACCAATATTCTTTATATTAATTATTTAGCAAGTGCATTCTGAATCTGAGTTGCTGCATCTCCTACAGTAACAATATTCTCAATTGCATCGTCTGGAATCTGAATACCGAACTGGTCTTCAATCTCTGTTATAATCTGGAATACATCTAAAGAATCTGCCTTAAGGTCATCAACAAATGCTGATTCTTTAGTAATCTTATCCTCGCTTATATTAAGTACATCTGCAATAATTCTCTGTAACTTCTGAAATTCCATATAAATCCTCCATTCTGACCTGATATCTTAATTATATGAATATCAATATATATCAGGCGTTATACACAATTCTAAATCTGATATTCTTATTATAAATATAATATCTATTCTTGTATTACTATTATAAATATAACATCCGTTCTTGTACTACCATAAATATTATATCTATTCTTCTGTTAATTCCGGCATATGCGAAAGTGACTCAACAATCTGCTCATTAATATTGCTTTTTGAAAATGTCACGCATTGAAGAATTGAATTCTTTACCTCTTTAGCTTTGGCACTTCCGTGTGTCTTAACAACAAGACCATTAAGACCTATAAGTGGTGCTCCACCATACTCTGATGCATCCATAGTCTTAAGTGTACTCTTAATTGAGTCCTTAACAAGCATTGCTCCAATCTTTGACTTAAGATTAGAATAAAATGCACCCTTAATCTTAGATATAATTGTACCAGCAAGACCCTCGTAAAGCTTTAATATAACATTACCAACAAATGCATCACACACGATAACATCTGCACCGCTTCTTGGTATCTCTCTTGCTTCAATGCTTCCTATAAAGTTAATATCATCACACGCTTTAAGAAGTGGAAATGTCTCCTTAACAAGCTGGTTGCCTTTCTCCTCTTCAAGACCAACATTAACTATCGCTACTCTTGGCTTCTTAATCCCAAGACAGTTCTCCATATATATAGAACCCATCTTAGCCCACTGCACAAGAAAAGCTGGTCTGGCATCAACATTAGCCCCACTGTCAACTATCAGCACACAGCCTTTATCAGTAGGAACAATCGCACCTATTGGTGGTCTTTCAACGCCTGGAAGACGTCCAACAATAACCTGTCCACCAACTAATATAGCACCAGAACTTCCTGCTGATACGAAAGCATCAGCTTCTTTATTCTTAACCATATTAAGAGCCTTAACCAAAGATGAATCTTTCTTATGTCTTATAGCCATAACAGGTGGCTCACCTGTTTCTATAACCTCTGTAGCATTAACAACTTCTATCTGCTCTTTGCTATAAGTATATTTGGAAAGTTCGTTATTAACAACATCTTCTTTTCCAACAAGATATACAAAACATTCTTTGCTTGTATTTACGGCATCTACCGCACCTTTAACAATCTCGCCAGGGGCATTATCTCCACCCATAGCATCAAGTGCAACTTTTATCATAAATATACCATTCCTTATATAAATTATGCCTTTTAAATATACTACTAAAATGCTATTTATGCAAGCAAAGCTTAAAAGAAAGCATATGCTAAGAATGTATTTCACCTATATTCTTAATAAGGAGCCAAAAAGAATATATCTATGAACAGGAACACCTTTGGTCTTAGCTGTATCCGTCCCACCATCCAGGCAGATTAGAAACTTTCATTTATTAGAAACGTACACCGAAAGGCATAAAAAATGAGCCTGCCCTCTAAAGGACAGACTCATTAAATAAGTTACGCTATAGAAATTAGTCTACAGTAACGATTTCTTTCTTGTTGTATGAGCCACAAGACTTACATACTCTATGAGGCATCATTAATGCACCACACTTGCTGCACTTTACGAGATTAGGAGCGCTCATCTTCCAATTAGCTCTTCTCTTATCTCTTCTAGCCTTTGAAGATTTATTCTTAGGACAAATTGACATTCGGTTACACCTCCTTAAAATTCTTTAAAATATCTTTGAAAACAGACATTCTTGGATCCAGGATATCCCTGTCACAACCGCATTCTCCTTTGTTCAGATTCGCACCGCAAATCAGACAAATTCCTTTGCAGTCCTCCTTACATAAGGTTTTTCCCGGCATGGATATCAGTATTTCGCCGAAAACTAACTTGTCCACGTCGAGGTTGTATCCATCAATATAGTCTTTTTCTTCTTTTGCTTCTTCCTCGGATGCATTATCATTAAAGTCAACAACCTCATCAACTGTGTAGTTAACTTTGGTATCAACCGGCTCTAAGCATCTGTCACAAGGAATACTAAGGGTAACATAAGAATCAGCCTTTATAGAAAGCTTATTCTTACCTAGCTTTTTAATGCTGACATTAACATCAGGTTTATCAATTATATCATAATCAGATGAACCTGTATTAAATGTATTCATTTCAATATCTGCTTTATAACTCTTCTCATCCTGTGAACCGGATAAAAGCTCTCTTAAATCAATTAGCATAATTGTCTCCAATTCATACTATATATAGTAAATAAGCATAACGCTTACCACACTTTGTCTATTATACGCACCTGATATTGGTTTGTCAATAACTAATTTAATATATTTAATCGCAATATATTAAACCACAATATATTCAACAATGATATATCCAATCGTAATATATTTAATCAATTAACATATGTCGTTAATTACTTTACAAGTGCTAATGTTTCTCTTGCGATAGCAAGCTCTTCATTTGTAGGTATTACGCAAAGCTTAACCTTTGATTCTGGTGTAGAGATGATGCCTTCAACACCACAAGCCTTCTCAGAAGCTGCTTCATCAAGCTCAACTCCGAGGAATCCAAGATATTTACATACCATTGGTCTTAACCAAGCTGCATTTTCACCAACACCAGCTGTAAATGTGATAGCATCAACACCATTCATAGCTGCTGTATAAGAACCGATGTACTTAGCTACTCTGTAAGCATAAGCTTCAAGTGTAACCTTAGCTACTTCATTGCCTTCGTTAGCTGCTGCGTTAAGATCTCTGAAGTCAGAAGAAATACCACCTGACATACCAAGTACACCTGACTTCTTGTTAAGAATATTAAGCATTTCGCTTACTGTAAGATTCTCATGGTTGCAAAGGTATTCGATAATAGCTGGATCAAGATCACCTGAACGAGTACCCATAATAAGACCTTCAAGTGGAGTAAGACCCATAGATGTATCTACACACTTGCCACCGATAGAAGCTGAGATTGAAGCACCATTACCAAGGTGGCATACGATAACCTTAGCTGTCTTAGGGTCAAGGTCAGCAAACTTGATTGTTTCCTTTGATACAAAGCTGTGGCTTGTTCCATGGAAACCGTATCTTCTTACGCCATACTTTTCATAGTATTCACGAGGAATAGCGTAAAGATAAGCCTTTGGCTCCATTGTTCCACCAAATGCTGTATCCCATACAGCTACATTTGGCTTACCAGGCATAGCAGCTTCAACAGCTTCAATACCTATAAGGTTAGCTGGGTTATGAAGAGGTCCTAAATCGAAGCACTCTCTTACTACCTTCTTAACATCTTCTGTTACAAGACAAGACTCGATATACTTCTCACCTGCATGAAGTACTCTGTGACCTACAGCAGCAATTTCATCTGTAGACTTGATCACACCGTGTTCTGCATCCATAAGAGCATCAAGTACAAGCTTAACAGCAATGTTGTGATCCTTCATAGGTGTTTCAACAACATACTTATCCTTTCCTGTTGGCTTATGTGTAAGGATAGAACCATCAATACCGATTCTTTCTACAAGACCCTTTGCGATAACGCTCTCATCTTCCATATTGATTAACTGATACTTAAGTGATGAGCTTCCGCAGTTTAATACTAAAATATTCATTCTTATTAATCTCCTATAAAATTAAATATAAGTTATATAATCATTTAATATAATATAAATCATTTAACAATACTTTCTTTATCGGTTCACCGATAGCACTATATTCAAAATAAAAATATCATATTAAATAATCAGTCTATGTTAGTTATACAAACAATATGAGGGGCAAATAATTCGTCCCTCATATTATTATAAATGATGTACCTGACTGCCGCGTAGCAATCATATCATCAAAATGTATGTACACAATTATTTAGCAGCATCCTGAGCCTGAACTGCTGTCATAGCTACAACACCAACGATATCTTCTGCGAAGCATCCTCTTGAAAGATCGTTAACTGGCATTGAAAGACCCTGAAGAACTGGACCATAAGCGCCAGCCTTAGCAAGTCTCTGAACTAACTTGTAACCAATGTTACCAGCTTCAAGTGAAGGGAATACTAATGTATTAGCCTTACCAGCAACCTTGCTGTTAGGAGCCTTAAGTGCTGCAACTTCTGGAACTAAAGCAGCATCTAACTGAAGTTCACCATCAACAGCAATGTCTGGGTACTTTTCGTTAGCAATCTTAACTGCATCAGCTACCATAGTTACTCTTTCGTGCTTAGCACTTCCGTATGAAGAGAATGAAAGCATAGCAACCTTAGGTTCTGCACCAACAAAGCTCTTGAATGAATCTGCAGATAATGCTGCAACTTCTGCGAGCTTCTCTGAATCAAGATCTGGGTTAACAGCACAGTCAGCGAATACGAATAATCCATTCTCGCCTAATTCACAGTTAGGAACCTCCATAAGGAAGAAACCTGATACACTGCTGATACCTGGCTTAGTCTTTAATAACTGAAGAGCTGGACGGATTGTGTTACCTGTTGAATGGCAGGCACCTGAAACTGCACCATCAGCATCACCGCACTTACACATAAGGCATGCATAGTACATGTAATCCTTCTCCATCTGTTCCTTAGCCATCTCAGGTGTAACACCCTTCTTAGCTCTTAATTCAACGAACTTGTCGATATATTTCTGCTTATTAGGATCATTGAATGGATCTACGATTGTAGCACCTGTAATATCATATCCCTTGCTGTTCTCAGCGATTTCTTCTGGTGTACCGATGATTATAAGATTAGCGATACCTTCCTTTAAAATCTTCTCAGCAGCTGCGAATGTTCTCTTATCCATAGATTCTGGTAAAACGATAGTCTTCTTATCTGCTTTTGCTCTAGCGTAAATTGTGTCAATAAATGCCATGATTACTGACTCCTCCTTAAAATATGAATTTCGGCACATTATGTTTACCATTATGTTACCGCTACTTTTGCCCTCATTATATACCTTTTTTTTGCGTAAGACAAGGTGAGGATTGTTCTAAATGTTAAGCAATTTTACTGAATTATGTCTATAATCCAATGTTATTTAAGCTGCTACATTATCATTTATGGTATCTATAACCTTTTTAATTCCAAACCACACAGTTAAATCTGTGAATATATCTACAACGCTACACTCATCACTTCTCTATATGGATTGACCATAGACAATCCTATTTTAGTAATCTGCCCGTCTATTGGCATAAATAAATCCTGTAATACAGCAAATGCCTGTCTCATCTGCTCCTTATCAAGACATTTGCCAAGTGTAATATGCGGCATCCACGAATATGGCTGATAAAATTTGCTTATATTTGTTTCTGGAATTGTTGCAAATTCATTATATATGGATATCGAAAGCTTCATCATATACTCGTTAAGCACAGGTGCGGCATATATCACGCGTGGAAAAAGCTGTCCGACCGATACTATATTTATCGTATTATTTACATTTACAATACCTTTTTCTTCTAAAGGCTGTAACTTTTCCCTGCATACCTTTTCAAATGCTGGAATTAACACATCTACATTTCTTGCCTCAATTGAGCTGAGTGTAAGATGAGGCATAACATTATTCCTTATCATAAAATCATTGCCTGTTTTATCGGCAATTCTTTGTTGCAGATGTTTCAATATTTTATTAGTATTTTCATCAAAATACGCTGATATTAAATACATACCTAATACTCCCTGAACATATAATCTATGCCAACAGCATACTATTTTCCAACAGCTGAATTGTATATGTTTCCTCTTATTCAGCACACACTTTTTATCAGACCCTGACAGGACCCCTCACAAAATCACCCAGTTCTTTAACTCCATACTTTCCAGCAGCAATCATATTATAAATATTAGCCGCATGTATATCATCAAGCAGCATTTCCTTATAGTCAGCGGTCTTTGTTATAAGTGGGACTTCCACAGTTTTTCTTATATATGAAAGATACTCCTGCCCCTTTTTATCAAATCCAAGCACTCTTATATATGGCGCATTGGAATATTTTTCCATGTGTTTTTTATCAAGCCCTAACGTTATCCTTACAAGTGCTCTTTTTATTCTGGAAAGCGACACTTCTTTTGTCTTTATATGTTCGCACAGGCTTCCAAATGAAAACGCCCCATTATCTTTACTTTCTGACATCTGTTGTACTGTCCTTGTTATCATATCCATAGCGGACTTATATAATCTGCCAGCAATCTCCTTGTTTACATCTGGATACTGCATAACATTTTCTATAAATACATTTTTATCATAACTACTCGCAAAAAGTATATCTAAAAGCCTTGTAAATAACGCTTCTGTTATGTCATCAGGATATATATAATTCGTATTTGAGGATAATATTAACCCCGCTTTTACAGGTATATATTCCGATATATTAATAATATTAATATTATTATTTCTTTCATTATTTATATCATTATCATCTTTCGTTATAGTATCTATAGTGTCACCAGCTACGCAATCACTATCTATACATTTTTTCATTCCATTTTTAAGATTTTCTCTCAATGCCGTCGCACTTGCATACTCACTCCTTATATCTGTATCATTATAATCATCTCCCTGTCTCTTTATGGTATAAGGCTTGATAGCATAATTATTTTTTATGATAGCTTTCAGATATTCAACCGCAAGTATGTTATTAGAACTTGTAAGCATTGCCGCAGTGTCTTTATCCGTCAGCTTCTCCACAACCTTCTGTCTTGCGGCAGCATAGGATATTCCATTGGCAGTGTATTTAGATATTTCCTTATATAGTGTATCTTCGTTATCACACAAAATGTGCGCAAGCTTAGAAAGCCTTTCTATATTCCCGCTCTCACTTCCAAAAGCAATACTGTCGGCTTTTATATAATCAAGAACCTTTAAAGCACCAGCGGCAAAGCTCTCAGCACTTGACACAGCATAATTAACAGGCAGTTCAATAACAAGATTAACTCCACTGTTAAGTGCCATAGAAGCACGCGTATATTTATCAAGAACCGCCGGTTCTCCGCGCTGTACAAAATCCCCGCTCATAACTGCAACACTTATATCCGCCCCTGTAAGCTCCATTGCTTTATTAAGATGATATAAATGTCCATTATGAAATGGGTTGTATTCTGTTACAAGTCCTACTGCTTTCATATATAAATCCCCTTGCATTTTAATTCTGTCAATAATTCTATAAATATTTTGTGCATATTATATCATAATTTCTGCGTTGTTCTTCAACGCATCCGAAGTTTCGAAGAAACTTCTAAGTGACTACGAAGTAGTCATATTATATCATATGCCCTGCGTTGCTTTTCAACGCATCCGAAGTTTCGAAGAAACTTCTAAGTGACTACGAAGTAGTCATATTATATCATAACATAATTATAATAAATGTTATCTCTATAATTGATAAATCAGTAAGCAAATCCAATTATAATTAATATTAAACACAGCGAATATATCCAACACACAAAAATCCCCCGTAAGCTTTTGCTCCGGGGGAATTTTTACTATATAAGTTATTTCAATATAAACACTCTGTTATATACTAATTACTATATAACTTATGATGTCATATAACTTACAGCAATATATTAATTCTAAAATGTGTAATTAATTCTTAAAACTATGTATAGGTGCTGGTATTCTTCCTGGTCTGTTTACAAATGCTGAGCAGTCAAATGTATTAACCGGCATAATAGGAGCATAGCCTAAAAGTCCGCCGAATTCTACAGTTTCGCCAACACCTTTTCCAACAACAGGTATTACTCTTACGGCTGTTGTCTTCTGGTTTACCATACCGATAGCTGCTTCATCTGCAATGATACCAGATATTGTAGATGCCTTTGTATCTCCTGGTATAGCAATCATATCAAGACCTACAGAACATACACATGTCATAGCTTCAAGCTTTTCAATAGTAAGTGAACCCGCATTAACTGCATCAATCATTCCCTGATCTTCACTTACCGGAATAAATGCACCACTAAGTCCGCCTACATATGATGAAGCCATTACGCCGCCTTTCTTAACCTGATCGTTAAGAAGTGCTAGTGCTGCTGTTGTTCCCGGAGCACCGGCTCTCTCAAGTCCGATTTCTTCAAGAATTTCTGCAACAGAATCACCAATTGCCGGTGTTGGGGCAAGCGAAAGATCGATTATACCAAATGGTATACCAAGTCGTCTAGAAGCTTCCTGAGCAACAAGCTGTCCTACTCTTGTTATCTTAAATGCTGTCTTCTTGATAGTTTCGCAGAGTACTTCAAAACTTTCTCCTCTTACACTTTCAAGTGCATACTTAACAACACCCGGACCACTGACACCTACATTGATAATAGCATCATCTTCTGTAACTCCGTGGAAAGCTCCTGCCATAAATGGATTATCATCTGGAGCATTACATAATACAACAAGCTTTGCACAGCCAAGAGAGTCTGCGTCTTTAGTTAATGCGGCAGTCTCTTTAACTATTTCACCCATAAGTCTTACAGCGTCCATATTAATACCCGTCTTTGTAGAGCCAACATTTACTGAGCTGCATATAAGTTCTGTAGATGCAAGTGCTTTAGGAATTGAACGGATAAGCAGTTCGTCGCTCTTTGTCATACCCTTTGATACAACAGCAGAATAACCACCTATGAAATTAACTCCGACTTCATGGGCAGCCTTATCAAGTGTCTTTGCAATAGTTACATAATCGTCAGGTGTTTTACAGCATGAGGCACCAACTAATGAAATAGGTGTTATAGAAATTCTTTTATTAACTATTGGAATACCTATTTCCCTTGAAATATCCTCTCCTGTCTTTACAAGGTCTTTAGCAAGAGTTGTGATTTTTTTATATATTTTTTCATTTACTTCATCAAGATTCTCGCTTGCACAGTCAAGAAGATTGATACCAAGTGTAATTGTTCTTACATCAAGATTTTCCTTCTCAACCATTTTGTTGGTTTCAGTAACTTCATATATGTTAATCATTTTTCTCCTCATTTCCGCATCGCCAATGGCGTATACTTAATAATAGTTAATTAAATTCTGTGCATCATATCAAAGATTTCTTCTCTCTGACATTTAATTACAACACCAATTTCCTTGCCAAGATTCTCAAGTGCTGTTACAACTTCATCAAAGCCTGTATTGGAATTTGATAAATCAACTATCATCATCATATTAAAATAACCTGATACGATAGTCTGGGAAATATCAAGAATATTAATTTCTGTCTTAGCAAGATATGTACACACCTTTGCTATGATACCAACAGTATCCTTTCCTACGACTGTAATTACACATTTTTTCATAATAATCCTCCATTCTTTGCATTTGTGCATATGTATTTATGTAAATATGCTCTCGCATATTTATACCACTGTAGTGCTATATTTCAAGAAGTGTTGATGGCTCACTTCTCTTTGCTACCTCTATATGAAAATCTTTAGACTTGTATTCATTATCACTTAAGTCTATCTCTAACTTAACTGTTTCATATGCAAGCTTATCATAATTATTCTCTTTGCTTAAATGTCCAAGGTATATCCCTTTAATGTTATCATTAAGAAGAGAATTGATAAGCCTTGCTGATGAATCATTCGACAAATGTCCTTTATTGCCAAGTATGCGCTGTTTAAGATAATAAGGATAACTTCCTATCTGAAGCATATTAATATCGTGGTTGGCTTCAACAAGCATCATATCTGAATTCTCAAGATTATCAATAATATAGTCATCATAATATCCAAGATCTGTTATGACCGATGCCTTGTTATTATCACAATATACACTGTAGGCAACTGGTTCATTGGCATCGTGCGATACCCTGAAACTATGTATTGTCATATCTTTAAGATGAATATCTGTATCAGCTTCAATTATATGGTAATAATCTGAGTCTATATTTCCAAGGCTCGTAGCTGCCTTAATTCCATTAATTGTTCCGTCTGTTGAATATATTGGTATTCCATCTTTTCTTGACATTACGCCAAGTCCTTTTATATGGTCAATATGTTCGTGTGTAACAAATACTGCATCTATATCCTTTAATGATACATCTATGCTGTTAAGCCCTTCTTCTATCTTCTTACGGCTTATTCCAGCATCTATTAATATATGTGTATCATCTGAACCAATATATATACAGTTGCCACTACTGCCGCTTGCAATCGGCATCATTCTCATAAGTCAATCCTCATTTCTATTATTATGAATTATAAATTCTTCACATTACTTAAAGCTTGTTATTCCCAGAATATCTTTATATCATCACCATCATTTAGCGGTGCTGTATATTCACTTCTGATACCATTATGTAATATTACAATATTTCCCTTGGGTTTGGAAAGGTCAAAGTCATAAAACTGGAATAAATCAACAAGCACATAATCACTCTTTCCCTTTAATACAACAGGTGTCCCATTAACGATTATTGACACATCCCTGATTGGCCTTTGAATATCAGATGCTGTATTAAATGAAGCTCCATCGGCTGATTCTTGTGTATCACCAGCATTATTACCTTTAGTCGCATCAGAAATATCAGACGAATTATTATCATCACTATCATTCTGGTCTACAGGTCCATTTCCAGCTTCATTATTCTGCTCAGTATTGTTATCTGAGTAATAACCTCCGTCAGCATCTTCATTTTCTGTATCATCTTCTAAATCAGCATAGCTTGTCTGCTTAGGCACATTGCTGAATGAAACCATAAAATTCTCATAAACCTTAGTATGTTTATTAGCTGGCATATTATTAACTAATACATCATAATCTTTATAGTCCAGGTCAAGGAATGTAAATAACTGTTCTACTGTATAGAAGTTCTCTATTCTTATTGAGTCTTCATTTCTGATATCATAGAATTCTGACTTTAATTCACCATTAACATATGCAAATCTTGGGCAGACGATATTCTTTCCATTGACAACAAATGTTATATCTGAACCAAATTCTTCTATCTGTCCTAAAGTAATTGAAGCCGGCTCACCAATCGTTGACTCCTCAACAAATATGACATCATTCTGCTCAATTGCTGTATTAAGGCTGGCAGGCTTATTATTAAGTGTAATGACTGCACCTTCCCCGGCAAGACCTCTTACAAGCCTTACTTTGCCATTAACCATAAATTCAATCTGAGCACCCCGTCTTGGGAAAAGCTTCTCATTAGGATAACCTATCTGCATAATCGCATCAAATACTGTGAGCTTATTATTATCATATAACTTAATACGCTCATTATTGACATTAACAAATATAAACTTATTCTTCTGTGTATAATAATTCGTACATATACCTACTGGTGTTACATATAAAGAATCTTTCTCAAAGCCTTCAACATTAAAATCCACTGTTGTAAGGACTTCCTTTCCTCTTATTGCTACTCTTTCAGGTGCTATGCCAAGATTCTTAGCAAGTACCTTGGTGTAACTTGGCATTTTACCGCCACCACCTACAACGAATACAGCATTTACCGGCTTACCGCCATTAAGCTCGATAATCTTATCTGATGTCGACTTTGCCATATTATCAATTGATTCTTCTGCTATTGCCTGTATCTCGCTTGAAGCAACCCTCTGTTCAAGTCCCATAATATCATTGAACACAACCTCTTTATTGTCCGGATTGCTTGCGGATATCTTAATAGTCTCCGCTGTGTTGAAGTCAACAAGATAATTCTTTGCAATTTTTTCTGTTATCTCATCACCTGCTAATGGAATCATACCATAAGCCACAATGCTTCCATCTTTAGTAATACATATATCCGATGTACCCGCTCCGACATCGACAAGACATATGTTAAGAAGTCTGTACTGTTCTGGAATCGCAATATTCATTGAAGCTATTGGCTCTAATGTAAGTGAAGCAACATTAAGTCCAGCATACTCTACTGCCTCGTATAGTCCGTCTACAACTTCTTCCGGAAGAAATGTAGCAATAAGCTCAACAAATATTTTTCTAGCCTTATGCCCCTCAAGGTTACCTATATCATAACCATTAAGCTGATATCTTATAGGTGTATTGCCTACACAGTAAAATCTGTCTTTCTGTGTGGCATCATTGATTGAATGATGTGCATTCTCTACCGCAAGAAGATTAAGCGAATATATATCCTCCGCTGTAACTCTTGTCTCTTCTTCAAATTCATACTCGGCAGTCGCATTAACTGTTCTTAAAACCCTGCCCGCAGCAGCTATACATACATCTTTAAGTTCCATATTAAGCTGCCTTTCAAGTGCAAGCTTAACCTGACGTATTGTATCACCTACTTTATATATATCGTGTATCTGCCCATCAAGCATAGCACGCGTTGTATGGAGCTGCTGTGCCATTGCTGCTATTTTAAATCTGCCATATTCAAGATAACCTACAACGCCAACAACGCTTCGTGTTCCTATATCAAGACCAAACACATAACTATTGTTGGAATTCCTTTCTTTATCCATATCATATCCTCATTTCTGCCCACATTTTAACACAAGAGCCACTTTAGCTCAATAAAATGTTTTGTATCTGTCTGAAAGTATATTCTAAATCCTTATTATTATCAATACAATAGCTGCATTTATCTTTAATATTCTCTAATGCCTGCTGGCTCTTTAATATATTATCAATCTTCTCATCACTATAGCCACGGCTTTCTTTTAAGCGCCGTCTTCTTATATCCTCTGATGTGTCTATATACCATACCTCATCGCAGAATACATCATAATGTTCTGTAAGCAGCAGTGCTGACTCAACAAATGTATAATCTAATATTCCAGCTATTTTATTATTCGTTATGCGTGTGATAACCTCCTGCTTTACTGCCGGGTGTACTATACTATTTACTGCCATACGTTTATTGGCATTAGAAAATATTATATCTGCCAGCTTCTTTTTATCAATCTCTCCAGTTTCATCGACAATATCTTCGCCAATCAATGCTATCATCATTTCATATGTCTTAGAACCTTTTGTATACAATCCTTTGGCTACATCATCTGTCATAATAATATCACAGTTGTAATTATCAGCTAAATATTCAAGAACCGCTGATTTACCAGCACCAACTCCACCTGTTATTCCAATTGTCTTCATAAGTAGTCCTCATTTATAGTTATAATATACTTTTCTATATCTATAGCATTAATGTGCCTCAAGCCAGTTTTTACCCTGCTTTATATCTATTTCAAGTGGCACTTTAAGACTTACTGCCTCTTTCATACCCTCTGTTAATATCTGTCGTACATCATCGATTTCATCTATAGCTGTTTCAACTAAAAGTTCATCGTGAACCTGTAATATAAGGTGTGATTTAAGACCTTTTTCCTTTAAAGCCCTGCTGACCCTAATCATAGCAAGCTTAATAATATCAGCCGCTGTTCCCTGTATTGGTGCATTCATAGCAACTCGTTCCCCAAATGAACGCTGCATAAAGTTACCAGATGAAAGTTCAGGTATCTCTCTTCTTCTATTAAACATTGTAAGAGAATATCCTTTTTCTTTGGCAGAGCTTACAAGTCCGTCAATAAATTCTTTAATTGATGGATATGTCGCAAAATATTTGTCAATATAAGCCTTAGCTTCTTTTGGTGTAATACTTAAATCCTGACTAAGTCCAAACGAACTCATTCCGTATATTATTCCAAAATTAACTGCCTTGGCATTGCTTCTCTGTAATGGTGTAACCTCATCTATAGGAGTATTAAATACCTCTGCCGCTGTTGCCCTGTGAATATCTTCTGATGAATTATATGCAGCTATAAGCTTCTCATCACCTGACATATGGGCAAGTATTCTTAACTCAATCTGTGAATAATCGGCATCAATAAACACATAGCCATCTTTTGGAATGAATACCTTTCGTATCTTCTTTCCCATCTCCATTCGTATTGGTATATTCTGAAGATTAGGGTCTGTACTGCTTATTCTTCCCGTAGCAGTAATTGTCTGGTTAAATGTTCCGTGAATCCGGCCATCTTCTTTAATATATGCTGTAAGTCCGACAGCATATGTTGAATTAAGCTTTGCTAACTGTCTATATTCAAGTATCTTCTTAACAATTGGATAATCTGGTGCAAGCTTATCTAAAATATCTGCGGCTGTAGAGTAACCACTTTTTGTCTTCTTTCCGTTAGGCATACCCATTTTCTCAAACAGAATAACACCAAGCTGTTTAGGCGAATTAATATTAAATTCTTCGCCTGCAAGCTCATATATCTCTTTCTCAAGGACATTTATCTTCTCTGTAAGTACCTTTGAGTAATCATCAAGCTCATTCTTGTCAACCCTTATACCGAATCTTTGCATATCGTAAAGCACGAATACAAGAGGCATTTCTATATCATTGTATAATGAATACATATCCTCTGATATAAGGACATCTATAACAGGCTGTGCACATCTATAATTTACATATGCCTTAAAGCAGGCAAGTTTAAACAAGTTCGCATCATCAATATCAAAGCTTTCCTTTATGCTTCTCTTTCCAAGAAGCTCTGTCTGTGACATAATAAGCATTGAAAGGTATTCTCTTGCCAGTGCTTCATAATCATATCTTTCATTATTAGGATGAATAAGATATGCCGCAATTGCTATATCCATAAATGCCTGTTCTGATACTTCAAGGCTGTCATCGTTATTCCCATCTGTATAGTTATCAAAAATGTAAAGATAGTCTTTAAGATTATCTATTACAATATTCCTGTTATCTGAACACTTTATTAATATCATAAGCTTATCTTTTAAATAATCAGATGTAATAAAGCCTCCAGCTGGAATATAATATATATCCTCATCAGAATATGATATCGAAACTCCAAGAAGCTCGTCTTCTGCAATTATTCCAAGTCCGATTTTTTTATTTTCTTTAATATGCGAAGCTGCTGTTTCAAACACTTCCTCGGCTTTGGCAAAATCCTCCACCTTATAAAAATGTTTACAACATTCAGGCTCTGACTGTGTACCATTATCACATCTTTTAAGCATATTCTTGAAATCGTAACGCTTAAAAAGCTTATATGACTCCTGATTAAACATATCATTAATATCCGCATTATTAATGTCATAATCGACATCAACATCTATCTTAATCTCTGATAAATAACGGCTTAATTTAATCTGCTCAATATTTTCTTCTATTGATTTCTTAGCCTTTGGCGGCTTTAATTCTGATATATTATCTATAATATTATCTATATTATGATACTTTATTATTAAAGCTGAGGCTGTCTTAGGGCCTATTCCCGGTGCACCAGGTATATTATCAGAGCTGTCACCCATAAGTGCCTTCATCTCTATGAATTCCGCAGGTGTTACGCCATAAAGTTCTTTTACATCTTCTGGATAATAATCTTCAACCTCTGTAACTCCCTTTTTAGTCTTTGGTATACGGATTTTGATATTAGTATCTGCAAGCTGCAACAAATCCCTGTCACCAGATACAATAGACACGTCAATTCCCTGCTTCTGCGAGTTCTTGGCTATTGTTCCTAGAATATCATCTGCCTCAAAGCCTTCTTTTTCTACTATAGTTATATTCATAGCTGTAAGTAGTTCCTTCATAAGCGGAACCTGCTGTCTTAACTCAGGAAGCATCGGCTTTCTTGTGCCTTTATAACCATCATATACTTTATGTCTGAAAGTTGGTGCACTAAGATCAAATGCAACTGTAACATAATCAGGCTTTTCCTCATCTATAAATTTAAACATAATATTAAGGAATCCATACATTGCATTAGTATGTATTCCTTCGCTGTTAGTTAAATCAGGCACTCCGTAGAATGCCCTGTTTAATATACTGTGCCCATCTATAAGCAGCAATTTACTCATTCTAAATCTCCATTCCAGCTGGAAATCCTGTAAATAGCAGGATACAAAATGCCGTATTACAACATTCCAGCTTTTAATAATATCTGATTATTATACAAATAATAAAAGTCAGAAGCATAATTACTTCTATCATAATATTCAATATTGTTATATTATGATTCCATTCTCTTATTGCATTGCATTTATCTATGCTTAGAGATAATTTCAAGTCAACTAATGTCTTAAAATCATAGCTGTCTATGCAGGCTTTGATAGCTGGAGGGGTATTTTTTGATATATTGTCTTCATCAAGTCCGTATGACACAATATAATATATCTCCAGTTCTTCTTTGCAGTCCTCACAATTAAGGATATGCTGTATGAATTGTTCTTCCTGCTTTAATGAAAGATTACCTTTGTCGTAATCTTTAATCATTTTCTGAATTTGCTTGCAATTATCCATAATATGCCTCACTGAGCCAATGATTTTACCAACGGACGAAATCGCGCTGTAAGCGCTCTTCTGGTGGGGTATCCGAATTTAGTTTTCTTAATTCAGACTAAAAACCATTGGGGTATTTTAGTACGCCGTGCAGGTTCTGGAAAGCTTTGCTTTCCAGAACTGTCGGGCATTCGCCCTATCAGTCTAAAGCCCAAAGAAGAACTTTGTGCAAGCACAGTTCTTCCTCAGGCTTTAGACTGGCACGGCTCATTGCTTACGCACATTATAGCAGAAAATGCACAGACTTTCCATTAAAAGTCTGTGCATTATCAAAAAATACATTACTAATTTCAGATCATTACATTTAACAGATATTTATTTATCCCTGTTAATAACTCTTAATATGAGGTTAACAGCTTCGTCTATGCCGTAGCTTGCGCTGTTAATGCACAAATCATAATTGTATGCCTGCCCCCATATATTATTGGTGTAGAATTTATAGTAACGTTCTCGCTTTTTATCCAATTTAACCAACCTCTTTAATGCCTTAGAATATGGAATTTTCTCAAGTTCCATAATACGTCTTGCTCTCTGCTGTACAGGTGCAGTAATAAATACACTGACGTGAGGTATATTGTTATTCTTAAGAATAACGTCAGCACAACGTCCGATAACAATAAAGTCCTCTTTCTCAGCAAGTTCCCTAAGAATTTCTGATTCATTAAAGAATGCCGCATCATTAGCTGGAAGTCCATGGTTACGGCTGAAACGTCTTGCCTTTTCTGGATTAATCATTTCGTGGCTTAAGTCAATCTTCTTGCTCTTCCATCTTGCATCTTTTTCTGCATCTTTACGGATAACAAGATCCTTGAAAATCTCAGCATCATAATAGTTAAGTCTTAATTTATCAGCAAGTGCAAATCCGATATCAGTACCAGCACTTCCCTCTGTACGGCTTATACATATTATCATTCTATTATCGTTGTTATTTCTATGGAAGTTAGATACATTTAACTCACTGATTGATGTATCTAGGATATCAACTGAACCAAATCCGTGAGGAAGTTCTGCTATCTCGTTTAATATGTCATTATACTGACGCATAAACTTAGACTTAGCTTCCTTATCCTTAATTGTTCTTGCCATATTTCCTACAAGAGCAACTTCACTTCTTAACAGATATCCGTGTGGGTTAGTATATATAAGTGCACTAAGCTTATCAAGACATTTGTCCGCATCACCTATAAATACTCGTCCAAGTTCTGAACCTACACTCTCATATACATTGCTATCAAGTTCATATATCTTCTTAGCAAGATTGTAGGCAATTGTCTTAGCATCATAATTTGATGACTTATTCTCATTATTGATACTATTATCAATATTATTAATATTATTATCGCTCATATTGCCTTCCTCCTATAAAAAGAATATTAATGTGTCAAGTATAAACACAGGAACTAAAATACCTATAGACCAAAGCATATATCCGAAGAAACCAGGCATTCTGACACCATTCTCGTCTGCAATGGATTTAACCATAAAATTAGGTGCATTACCGATATATGTACCAGCTCCCATAAATACCGCACCACAAGATATAGCAGTAAGAAGCTTCACAGTTATAATACCTGCACTTGTTGTAATACCATTTGTAAATCCTAATGTACCAGCAGTTGTAAAGAATACAAGGTATGTTGGTGTATTATCAAGGAAACTTGAAAGTGCACCTGTTGTCCAGAACATCTGCCATGCCTTGTTAATTCCAAGTGTTGGACCAACAGCCTTAAGAATCATCAGAGCTGGCTGCATTGTAATAAATATACCTATAAAAAGTACAGCTACTTCCTGAATTGCACCCCAGTTGAAATGGTTCTTGGTTCTAATCTCAGATTGTGTTGTCTTAAATGACAATAACGCTGATAAAAGAATTATTGCAATCTCTATCATTGTAACAAATGAGAATGTTACTTCTCCAATATGTAAGCCCTTAAGCTCTCCGTTGGCTCCAATAAATGCTGGAACATTAGTAAGTGTACCACTGAGTACAACAGCAATTACGATTGTTACTATAAATATAATATTGTGAGCACCCTGAAGCTTTAATTCTGTTGATTCCTTACTTATATCAGGCACACTACCCTCAGCAATATCAAGTCTGTAATTATGTCTGTCAATCATATAGAATATTGGAAGCAGAATTACAAGATTAAAGCATAATACTGGAAGAAGATGTAAACTCCATGTAAACGAAACCCCTCTCATAAATCCCATAAGAAGTGGTGGATCACCAATTGGTGTAAGACAGCCACCCATATTAGAGATAAGGAATATAAAGAATATCATAATATGACTTCTTCTATGTCTCCAGGAGTTCATCTTAATAAGCGGACGAACTAACAACATACTCGCACCTGTTGTTCCTATAAGACTGGAAAGAAATGTTCCTATTAATAATGTAATTGTATTTACTCTTGGTGAACCAACCAAATCACCATCAACAGATATATTACCCGCAACACAGAATAAACCAAATAATAAAATAATAAAACTAAGATAATCGTTAATTATACATTCAAGCACCGTTTCCGCTGCTGTTGATGCACCTTTTGTTACCGCATATGGAATGATAAATAAAAGTGACCAGAATATAACTGCGTGTATCTGATGACTTTCCCACCATTCAGCTTTCACAAGTGGCATAATTGCAATACATAAAAGTAATCCTGCGAAAGGGATACAAAGCCATAATGGCAACATAATAAATTCCTCCTGTTCATAATAATGATTATTTATTAGCTAAACATAACCTCAATGTTTATTGCTAAAGCATTATAGTCCATTTATTAAAAAAATAAAAGCATTATTAAGTTTTTATTTAAAAACAACAAACCACTTTTCGCTTTTCACACAGCATTAATATATAAAAATACAACAAACAATATATAAGCATAACAAATAATATAAATACACAGACAACTATATATAAACACATAACAAGCAATCTATAAGTAAATGCCAAATTGTATATAAGCCATTTCTATTACATAGTCTATATGTTATACTTTAGACAAATAATTAATTAGTTTACTTATGGAGGTTATTATGTACGACTTAAATGTATTGATATTTGATATAAATAAAACTGCCGAAGATGAGGAACAGGTAAAGACATTAAACAACCTGTTAAGTCTCTTTGGCGGCAAAGCAGAGATAAAAAATAAGTTCGATAGAAACCAGCTTGTATTATCCTACGATGAAGAAAAGCTCAAAAAATGGAAAACAAGAAATGCAGGCCGCACAAGCAATTATTATAATCTTTCCGTTAAAGAAGTCAGGGAAATGATTAATACACTGGGTGCAGAGCAGGCAGCCGCCAAGCTTGGAATGACCAAGCAGGGAATGTATAAAAGGCTAAAACGCTGTCTGGAAATTGATACAGAACGATTCTAGCCATATCTTACACAAAAAATCACAAAAAGGAAGCCTTTATACAAAGACTTCCTTAATCTATTAATGCGGAAGATGGGACTTGAACCCACACGATGTCACCACCGGCAGATTTTGAGTCTGCTGCGTCTGCCATTCCGCCACTTCCGCATAACAATAAAATAATACCATAACATAATTAAAAAGGCAAGTAGAAAGTTTCTTTTACTGTTAAAAAAATGCCAGACCAACATACATCAGTCTGGCAGGTAAATAACAATATTCAATTACATAACACACAGCACTATATTTCATAATTCTCGTGCAGTTTTTCTGCACATGTAAAGTTCCGTAAGGAACTTCTAAGTGACTACGAAGTAGTCATATTATATCCTAGAACAAAGAATTATATAATTCCTCATACTTCTTAGCTGAACTCTTCCAAGAGAAATCTGCTTTCATTCCTCTGTCAACTATCTTGTTCCACTCTCTCTTGTGGTTATAGTATACGCTCTTAGCATAATTAATAATCCCAAGCATTTCGTGGGCATTGTAGTTAGCAAATGAGAAGCCTGTTCCTGTACTCTCATATTCATTATATGGCTCAACTGTATCCTTAAGACCACCTGTCTCTCTAACTATAGGCACTGTACCATATCTTAAAGACATAAGCTGGCTGAGTCCACAAGGCTCAAACAATGAAGGCATAAGGAATGCATCACAAGCTGCATATATCTTATGTGACATCTCCTCTGAATAGTAAATATTAGCAGATACTCTGTCATTATATTTCCAGTCAAAATGTCTGAACATATTCTCATATTTCTCTTCACCAGTTCCAAGAACTACAAGCTGTACATCTTCTGCACATAACTCGTCCATAACATAAGCAATTAAATCGAGACCCTTCTGGTCTGTAAGTCTTGATACTATACCTATCATAAACTTGCTCTTATCCTGTGCAAGTCCCAGTTCTTTCTGGAGAGCAACTTTATTCTTCCACTTTTCTTTACGGAAAGTAATCTGATTATAGTTAGCCGCAACAGATTTATCTGTCATAGGATTATATACTTCGTAATCTATGCCATTAACAATACCACTAAGGACATTAGCTCTTGCATTCATAAGACCATCAAGATTCTCACCATAGAAAGGTGTCTTAATCTCCTCTGCATATGTCTCGCTAACAGTAGTTACCCTGTCAGCGTATACTATGCCACCCTTAAGATAATTAGCATCTTTATATGCTTCAAGCTTATCTGATGTAAAATAGCTGTCATCTAATCCGGTAATATCCTTTACCTTCTTAAGATCCCATATACCCTGGAACTTAAGGTTATGTATAGTCATTATTGACTTTACACCATTGTAGAAATCCCCAAGTGCAAAACGCTCGTGTAAATATACCGGAATAAGTCCTGTCTGCCAGTCATTGCAATGTATTATGTCTGGCTTAAAACCAATAACAGGTATTGCTGACAAAGCAGCTTTACTAAAGAATGCAAATTTCTCAATATCTTCGTGTATCCAGCTATAAGGCTTTGGTCCTCCAAAATAGAATTCATTATCAATAAAATAGAATGTAACTCCATCATACTCCATTTCAAATACGCCAACGTACTGTGTACGCCAAGCTAAATCAATATAGAAATGAGTCTTGTATACCATCTTCTCTCTGTACTCCCAAGGAATACATGTATACTTTGGAATCATAACACGAACATCAAATTCATCCTTATTAAAATACTTAGGAAGCGAACCAACAACGTCAGCTAAACCTCCTGTTTTAATGAAAGGTACTGCTTCTGATGCAATAAATAAAACATTCTTCATATAATCCCCTTTCTATACATCTATGTAACTAAATGTATAAATATAATCAATGTAATAACTATATTAAAACATATTTTTCAAAATATATCAATTACCAGTATCTTCTTACACCAATTATCTGCATTCCGATATTAACTGAAGAAACCTTTACATAATCACCAGGTACAGAAGCATGTATCATCTGTCCTCCGCCGATGTAGATACCAACGTGTCCCGGGTAACATATTACATCACCTGGCTGTGCGGCACTTATGCCACCTGATACAGCAACGCCTCCATATGCCTGTGAACTTGATGAACGGGCAACACCAGATATACCTGCCTGTGCAAGTACATATGATACAAGACCTGAACAGTCAAATCCACTTGGTGAAGCTCCACCACTTCTATAAGGAACACCAACATATCTGTAAGCTATTGAAACAATGTTAGATGCAACTGATGAATCATTATTAGCTGATGTAGGTATTGATGTAACTTTTGTCTTAGTTGTTGTCTGACCGCTTGTTGCAGCTGCTCTTGCTGCTTCTGCCTGTCTTTTCTGTTCTAATGCCTTAGCAGCTTTTTCATTAGCTTCTGCTAATAATTCGTCAAAGTTGCTGATATCACTCTGTGCAGCATCAATTGCTGTATAAAGTGTAGCCTGCTTGTTAGTAAGCTCCTTCTGCTTGTCATTAAGAGCTGCCTGCTTAGTCTCTAAATCACTTTTATATTCAGCGATAGATGCTGCTGTTGCAGCCATCTCTTCAAGCTTGTTACGATCATAGTCATATACCTGCTGCATATAACTTGCCTTATTAATAACATCACTCATATCAGATGCTGTAAGGAATACATCTGAAATTGATGTTGACTGGTCTTCATACATATATTTAATTCTTAATTTAGTATCATCAAACTGTTTCTGCTGTAACTGTTGTGCAGCTTCAAGATCAGCGTTAGTCTGGTCAATCTCATCTGAGAGATCTGCCATATCCTGTTCTAAAGAACTCATCTCTGTAAGAAGATAGGCAGCCTGCTGCTGCAGCTGATCAAGTTCATTCTGTTTATCCTGCTTCTGTTGTGTAAGTGTACTGATTTCGTCAGCAAATGCTGTTGAACCTATAATTGTTGTTCCCGCAATAGTTGTTGCCAATGCTGCTGCAGCAAACGTTTTGAATACTCTTTTACGCATATATAAAACTCCTAAATATTACAATTTTGTTAAAACATTTTTACAAATACGTTAATATTATAATATACAAAGTTCAATATAGCAAGAAAAAACCGCAAAAAAGCTGATAAACTGTCAGTATAATTCCTAAAAAACCATCAAACTGCTGTCTGATGAAGCCTTATATTATCTGATATAAGTGCTATGAATTCTGAATTAGTCGGCTTGCCTTTGCCATTGCTGATTGTATATCCGAACAAATCGTTAAGAATATCCGGATTGCCTCTGTTCCATGCAACTTCAATAGCGTGTCTTATAGCTCTTTCAACACGGCTTGGTGTTGTGTCAAACTTTTTGGCTATAGTTGGATAAAGGACTTTGGTAATACTATTTATTATATCCGGATCATTAACCGCAAGTGTGATAGACTCTCTCAGATACTGATAACCCTTTATATGTGCAGGAACACCAATCTCGTGTATCATTCCTGTAATCTCATTCTCAAGGATATGTTTGTTATGAGGAATACTGTCGTTAACCGATTTTTTTATATTGACAGGCTTTATATTAATAATTCCTCCAATATATTTAATGCGGTCAATCAGCATATTATTATCAAATGGTTTCATAACATAATATGTAGCTCCCATATTGAAAGCATCCTCTGTCACTGCTTCCCTTCCAACTGCACTAATAACAATAAATGCAGGATTAACACAATCATTATCCTCCCTTATCCTCTGCATAACAGTTAGTCCGTCAATCTGCGGCATAATAATATCAAGAAGTACAATATCAGGCTGTGTCTTTTTAATGACATCAACTGTATCCTCGCCATTCGTTGCTGTACCTACAACATCTAACTGCGGCTCTCCATTAATAACCTCTTTGATTACATCTACCATTCTCTTGTTATCATCCGCAATTACAATTTTCAATGGATTCATAAGCAATTCTTCCCCTCGTCATATAATAATATATAAATATGCTTTCCGCCAAAAGAACCTATCTTTCAGCACCGCATAATGAATATATTTATTATTATATATTTAAAAATGTAATTTTACAACGAAAACGCATCGCAACTATCGACATAATTCGACAAATAAAATTAAATCATATAAATATATTGGCATTATAAACCTTTTTATTTAGCTTCATTATTGCAGATAATAATATCATCAGATAAATTTTAAATAAATTTTAAAGGAGGAAAACCATGCTTATTAATAAAAATACATTTTCTAATAAATTATTAAATAAGTATATTTACTGGTCAGGAATAATAACACTTTTATTTATTCTTATTACATCTTATGTAAACTATGTTAATAAGCATTTTCCTGAACAGATATATATAACTGAGCAAAGCGATACAAGTATCAACCTGTCACTCCCCGTTACCGGAAGCGTTCACAACACGCAGAATGGTACTAATAACAGTCTTGCAAATGCTGATTTCAGCCGAGAAGTCACTTTTATAACCGGCAGTCCTGGAAGTTACCACATCGACCTTCATCTGTTCGGCTTCTTATTTTTAAAGACAGTAAATGTCAATGTGGTTGATGAAAAATACGTCTATCCCTGTGGCTTTCAGGCTGGCTTATATCTGAAAAGCAGCGGAATACTTGTAGTAAAGACCGATTCCATCGAGAGCAAATCAAGTGGTACAATAACCCCCTGCGAAAATATTATTACCAAAGGCGATTACATTTTAAAAATCAATGATGAAGAAATCAATTCCAAGAAGCAGTTATCTTGCAAGGTAAATGAATGCGCTGGCGAGAAGCTTAATATAGAATTACTGCGTAATGATGAAATAATAAATGTAACTGTAACCCCTGTTGAGGATAAAAACAGTGAATATAAGCTAGGTCTGTGGGTAAAAGATGATGCACAGGGTATAGGAACAATAACTTATATTGATACAGATTATAACTACGCTGCACTTGGTCACCCGATAACTGATAATACCACCGGCAAAGCCCTTAATATTAAATATGGCAGATTATATAACACAAGAATTCTATCAATAATAAAAGGACAGAATGGCACTCCTGGAGAATTGCAGGGAATTATAGACTACAAGAACAGTACCCCGATAGGAACAATTGACAAGAACAGCTCTTACGGAATATATGGAACAATCGACAACTCTATTGTAAAGAAACATTCTCTTTCACTTATGAGTGTCGGTTACAGATACAGTGTCCACAAGGGTAAAGCATATGTAAGATTTTACAGGAATAATAAATATGATGACTACGAAATTAAAATTACACAGCTTAACAATAACGATTCCAAAAATATCAGTTTTGTTGTTACCTCTGAAGAACTTCTTGATATGACTAATGGAATTGTACAAGGTATGTCTGGCTGTCCTATTATTCAGGACGGAAAGATAATCGGTGCTGTAACACACGTTCTTATTGATGACTCAAGAAGCGGATATGGCATATATATAGAAAATATGCTTAATGCTTCATAAAATCACCGGCTGGTGTATGCATACCAGCCGGTGATTTTTCAGAGTAATTTTACCGTTCTAGATATAATTATCATAATAACTATATCTAAAAATCACAACTCTGATTTCACTTTATCAGCCATAATCTTTAATTCTTTGGCATTCTCAAGCACAGAGTCTGTAAGTGTCTCACCGGATAACATTCTGGCAATTTCATTAAGACTATCATCTCCTGCGACCCTCTGGATATTACTGTAGGTCTTATTATCGTGTACACTCTTTTCTATTATGTAATGGGCATCTGCCATAGCCGCAATCTGTGGCAGATGTGTTATACATATTATCTGATGCGATAACGAAAGCCTTGCAAGCTGATTAGATACCTTTGAAGCCGTCTTACCACTTATACCTGCATCAATCTCATCAAATATAAGTGTCTTATCTGCATCTTCTGACATAACTGTCTTTATGGCAAGCATAATTCTTGAAAGTTCACCACCCGAAGCAATCTTTGATAATGGCTTTAAATTCTCACCAGGGTTCGTTGATATCATAAATCTTACATTATCACAGCCCTTTGAAGATAAAGATGGTTCTTTAGCAAAATCTATTCTGAACTTTACATCTAAAAAGTTAAGATTCTTTAAAGAAGCTATGAATTGCTCTGCAAGCTTTACTGCTGCCTGCTGTCTTATGGAACTTAGCTTTTGGGCTATATCCCACGCCTTACAGCATGCTTCTTCATACTCTTTTTTCCTTCTGCTTATAAGCTCATCAAAATTGTAATAATCTGCAAGCTTCGCATTAACAGCCTTTAAGGTATCATTAATAGCCTCTATTGAACTTCCATATTTGTTCTTAAGATTATTAATAAGATCAAGTCTTTCCTGTAGTTCGCTAAACTCTCTTGGATCATATTCAGAGTTCTCTATATATGAACTGATACTGTGTCCGGCATCACGAATAAGTCCTTCAGCATCAGACAAAGTATCACAGCACTCTTTCAATACATCATCATATTCACTTGCTGTTATAAGTGACTTTAATGCAGTTCCTATCATATCACTTATATTATCATTACCTGAATTCAAAAGCATATCTGCATACGAAAGCTCATTAGTAATCTTCTGGTAATTATTAAGCTTATGATATCTTGCTTCAAGCTCCTCATCTTCATCTGGCTGTATATCGGCCGTCTGTATCTCATTAGCTTCATACTCAAGAAATGCTATCTCTTTTTGAAGTTCATCTTTATCCTTATCAATAAGTTCTAACGCTTTCTTTGCTTTAACCATATCTTTATATGCATCTTCCATAGCCTCTCTTAATTCAGCTATTTCATCAGCACAGAATGTATCTACAACCGTCAGATGATTAGCATCATCCATAAGTATCTGGTTATCGTGCTGTCCATGAACATCTATAAGATAGCGTGCAAGCTTCTGTGTCTGTGCCGCTGTAAAATTCTGTCCATTAACCTTTATCTGCGAACGTGTTGGTGTTATCTTTCTTGAAATAAGCAGTTCACCATTCTCAATATCTATAACTCCAAGCTCTTTTATGCGTTCAATTACATTATCATCTTCAATATTAAAAAGCAGTTCTGAAAGTCCATATTCTGCACCTGTTCTTATAAAATCAGGCGATGTCTTGGCACCTAGTGCCGCATTAATAGAACCCAATATAATAGACTTACCTGCACCTGTCTCTCCTGACAGAATATTAAGCCCCTCTTCAAAATCAATATTTTCTTCTTCTATAAGTGCAAGATTCTTAACATGTAAATTAGATAACATATTCCTCCTCTGATACTATATCTTTATAATACTATGCCTTTATAAGTTTCTTAAGTTTATTAGAAACATTTACAGTATCCTTAACAGTCCTTACAGCACACATAATAGTGTCATCACCTGCAATAGAACCAACTATCTCATCAAGCTTAAGTGCATCCAGTGCCGCACACACCGCCATTGCCATACCCGGAACAGTCCTTATAACAAGAATATTCTGTGCCATATCCATAGAAAGATAGCCTTCCTTTAGCACTCTTATATATTTGTCATTAGGTACAGGACTGCTATGTGAAAGAGTTGTATACTTCTGATTAACCCCGTCAATTGTGACCTTGGTAAGATTAAGTGCTCTTATATCCCTTGAAACAGTCGCCTGAGTTACATTATATCCTGCTTTATTAAGTGCATCAGCAAGCTCTTCCTGAGTTCCTATATTATTATCAGCTATAAGTTCTAATATTTTTTTATGTCTGTCTGATTTCACTTTTCTTCTCCTATTCCGGCTACATTTTATTCCTTATCCTTTCAAGGAAAGAAATTCTGCTTGTCTTTATAAGCCGTGCTGTCTTATCAGAACGGGTAATAACAACTCTGTCCCCTGTTATGACATTACAATAGCTTTCTCCATCATATGTAGCTACTCTTTCTTCTGATAATTTCTTATTATCATTCATCTGTATTACAATCTCATCATTCTGTTCAAATATTATGCTTCTCTGAGTAAGTGTATGTGCACATATTGGTGTAATCATTATAAGATGTGCATTCGGCTGGACAATTGGTCCGCCTGCCGATAAAGAATAAGCTGTAGAACCTGTCGGCGTAGATACTATAACTCCGTCTGCTGCGAACGAATTAAGATATTCTCCATTGACATATATATCAAAATCTATAACCCTTAATATTCCCCTTCTGCTAAGAACTACATCATTAAGTGCTACATCTTCATATATAAGCTCGTCATCACGGTATATCTTTCCATCAAGCATCATCCTTGTATCTATCTCATAACAGTCATTAATAAGGCTTTCAAGGGTATCATACACTGTGTTCATATCTGTATCGGTAAGATACCCCAGCGTTCCTATATTAACACCAAGAAGAGGTATATTCTTAGAATTAAGGTCTCTTGCCGCCTGTATAAGCGTACCATCTCCACCAAGAACAATTATGCATTCTGTATCATCTGGCACAATATCAGCATTCGTATAACAATAATCAGTATGTTCTACATCTGCCGAGTCAGGATTATATATACAGCTTACATTGTGCTTGTTAAGATAATCCAGAATACTGTTTGTATATACAAGGTCTGGATCTTTAGTTGTATTCGTGACTATGTAAAAAGATTTCATTAACGCCTCTATACTTTAAATTAATATTAATATCTATATGAATATATTACAATGTTTCGTGGGCTTTGTCTACTATATTTTGTATTGTGAAAGGAATATTATCATAGGTTCCTTCTATATGTTTCTGTAAATGAAGAAGATATTCGATATTTCCTTCCGGACCCTTAACTGGCGAGAATTCAAGGTTAAGTATCTCAAATCCAATTGAAATTGCATAATTAATAACCATTTCTATAACTTCGATGTGTACCGCCTTATCCCTTACAACACCGTGTTTACCAACCTTTTCTCTTCCAGCTTCAAACTGTGGCTTTATAAGACATACTATCTGCCCGTCATCTGTAAGAAGATTTTTCACTGGAAGCAGCACCTTTGTAAGCGATATAAATGATACGTCAATGCTTGAAAAATCTATCTTATCCGCAATATCTTCCGGTGTTACATATCGTATATTAGTCTTTTCCATACATACAACACGCTCATCATTACGAAGCTTCCAAGCAAGCTGTCCGTGTCCCACATCAACAGAATATACTTTAACAGCACCATTCTGAAGCATACAATCTGTAAAACCACCTGTTGATGAACCAACATCCATACATATTTTTCCTTCAATCGTTACATCAAAATTCTCCATAGCTTTTTCAAGCTTTAACCCGCCACGGCTTACATACTTAAGTGTATTGCCTCTTACCTCAATATTAACAGTCTCATTAAATGATGACCCAGCTTTATCTTCCTTCTGTCCGTCAACATATACATTTCCAGACATAATTATAGCCTTTGCCTTTTCCCTGGAATCAGCAAGCCCCCTGTTCACTAACATAACATCTAATCTTTCTTTACTGCTCATTATTATTATCTCCAATATTATTATAAACTGCTGTTATACGTTTAACAATTGTATCTTCATCTATTCCTGTCTCACGCCGTAATATATCAACACTTCCGTGTTCTATATAATCATCAGGAAGTGATATGTCAAGCACATAGTTATGAAGTTCTTTATCATTGATATATTGACAGACTGCACGCCCAAATCCGCCCGATGATACATTCTCTTCAAGTGTTACTATAAGCTTATGTGTTGTGCTTATTTTATCAAGCATTGCACTGTCTATAGGCTTTACAAAACGTGCATTTACAAGTGTCACGTTATAGCCCTGCTCTTTAAGTCTTTCCCTTACATTAAATGCTGTATCAACCATACTTCCAAGTGCAAGAATTGCTATATCACTTTCTTCATACATAAGCTCAGCCTTGCCGTATTCAACCGGTGCATTAAATTCGCGAAATCTGACAACTGCCTCGCCCCTTGGATATCTTATAGCTATCGGCCCATTAAATTCTTCCAGAGCGAACTCAAGTGATGACTTTAATTCATAATCATTCTTTGGTGCCATAATAGTCATATTAGGTATTGATGACAGGAATGATATATCAAATATCCCCTGATGTGTCTCTCCATCACTTCCAACAAGTCCTGCCCTGTCTATTGCAAACACAACGTGAAGCTGTTGTATACACACATCATGTAATATCTGGTCATAAGCTCTCTGTAAAAATGAAGAATATACCGCAAACACTGGTTTTAATCCGCCTGCTGACAATCCTGCTGCAAAAGTTACAGCGTGAGCCTCAGCAATTCCAACATCAAAAAATCTGTCTGGAAACCACTTTGAGAACTTGGCAAGCCCAACTCCGTCCGGCATAGCTGCTGTAATAGCACATACCGACCTATCTTTCTTAGCTATTTCACATATAGAATTAGAGAACACCTGCGAATATGTTGGCTGGTCAGATTTATTAATCTCCATACCTGTCGCCACATCAAATGGTCCAATACCATGAAACTTGCTTGGATTGCGCTCTGCCGGCTTGTAACCACGTCCTTTCTGTGTAACAACGTGGACAAGCACAGGCCCATTTATTCTTTTGGCAACTGTAAGTATCTTGATAAGCTTATCCATATCGTGTCCGTCAACTGGTCCAAGGTAATATATACCCATACTTTCAAACATCGAATCGTGAAGAATCACCTGCTTTAGATTCGACTTTGTCTTCTGGATAAGCTTTACAACCTTGTCTCCTTTAGGAAGCTTATATAATACATTGCCTATATTCTCTTTTAAATCATAGTAAGAGTCTGACGAACGTATTTCACTAAGCATATTGGATACGCCGCCGACATTTTTAGAAATTGACATTGTATTATCATTAAGTATAATCACAAAATTACCCTTAATACCTGAAGCATTATTTAAAGCTTCATATGCCATACCACCTGTAAGTGCGCCATCACCTATAACAGACACTACACTGTAATCTTCGTGCTGTACATCTCTTGCCATAGCAATTCCAAGTCCTGCCGATATTGATGTCGAGCTGTGGCCTGTATCAAAAGCATCGTAATCACTTTCATTTCTCTTAGGAAAGCCGCTCATACCGCCGAATTTTCTTAATTCATCAAATTGATTTTTCCTTCCTGTAAGTATCTTATGCGTATATGACTGATGTCCTACGTCCCATATAAGCTTGTCCTTTGGAAGATTAAATACAATATGAAGTGCCATAGTAAGCTCTACAACGCCAAGATTAGAAGCCAGATGTCCGCCTGTGACACTTATCTTATCAATAAGAAACTGGCGTATCTCATCAGCAAGCTGGTTGTATTCTATTGGCGATAATTTCTTAATATCGTTAGGTTTATTGATTTTCTCAAGTATCATAATTAACCTCTTTCACACGATTACCTATCCCTATGTATAAGCATTGTGATTAAATCCTCCAGATACTCGTTATGTCCAATAGTTTTGAGTGTTTCCAATGCTTTTACGGACATATCAGCAGTATCTTTTTCTGCTTTTTCCATTCCATAAAGTGTAACATATGTTGTTTTATTATTTCTCTCATCACTTAACACAGGCTTTCCAAGTACTTCCTGTGTGCTTGTAACATCAAGAATATCGTCCTTAATCTGAAATGCGAAGCCTATATTATAACCTGTTTCCTCAAGAAGCTTAGTGACATTTTCATCACAACCTGCAATAATTCCACCAGCCATAAATGCCGCTTCTATAAGAGCACCCGTCTTTAATCTAAAAATGTAATCAAGCTGTTCTTCATTCATTGGCTTATCTGTAAGCATTACATCAAGCGATTGTCCTCCGACCATACCATCAACACCAGCCTTATTAGCTATCACATCTGCGGCAGCAGAATATCTTAATACAGCCTGTGCATCACCTGTCTTTGCTGCTTTATGTATAGCTGAAAGCATTGTTTCATACGCAAGATTCAAAAGTCCGTCACCCGCTAATATTCCAAAATCTTCACCAAATTTCTTATGTGTTGTAAGCTTTCCTCTTCTATAGTCATCATTATCCATAGCAGGAAGATCATCATGTACCAAAGAATAAGTGTGTATCATCTCAAGAGCCGCCATAAATGGATACAATTCTTCCTCGTTAGTACCATTACACAACCTGTATGTTTCAAGCATAATCATTGGTCTTATTCTCTTGCCGCCAGCTTCCACGCTGTAATCCATCGCAGATTTAATATATTCTGCGTGTCCCTTAGCTTCTGGCAGATACTTTTCTATTATATTATCTATACAGGAGGTCTCTTTGCTTAACTGTTCTTTGAAATTATTCATTATTATCCACCACCCCATTATCATCAATTATAACAATCTGTTTTTCAACCTTATCAAGCATAGTATTACATTTATTGAGTAATTCCATACCTTCTTTATATTTTTTAAAAGACTCATCTAATGTAAGTTCGCCCTGTTCCATTTCATTAAGAACTGCCTCAAGCTTATTAAATGTATCTTCAAGATTAGAAGCCTTTGCCATTAATTATACCTCATTAAACATTATCAATATTTGTGACCTTAGCTGTCACAGTACCATCTTTTAAATAAAGCGTTAACAAATCATCTACTGATACATCGTTAACCGACTGTACTCTCTGTTTATTATTCTCTACATAGCTGTAGCCCTTGTCAAACTTCTTTAAAGGACTTACATTATCAAGTCTGTACGCAGCTAATGACAGCTTCTGCCTGTAGCGTTCCACTGCTTGTGTCATCTGGTTATTTAATATATCCTCTATATGAATAAGACGTTGTCTTCTTTCATATATCTGGTTAATAGGATTGTATATCTGCAAAGAAAGCTTGTCCTTCTCTGCCCTGTTCTTATATCTGGCAAATACATTATCCAGAGCATTTCTTAAACGTCTCTTGTATGCCTGCATATAATCATCAACCTGTACCATATCAAATACTGCACACTCTGCAGCGGCAGATGGTGTTGGAACTCTTAAATCTGCCACAAAGTCTGTGATTGTAAAATCTGTTTCGTGCCCAACCGCTGATATAACCGGTGTATTACAGCTAAATACTGCCTCTATAACCTCTGGTTCATTAAATGCCCACAAGTCTTCAAGTGAACCTCCTCCACGTCCAACAATAATGCAATCCACTCCGAACTTATCAAGCACAGCTATTCCCTTGGCAATACTGTACTTGGCATATTCGCCCTGAACTAATGCAGGATACAGATACAGACTTACATACGGATTGCGCCTGTGTGATATATTCATTATATCGTGTATAGCAGCTCCTGTTGAAGCTGTTACAATTCCTATCTTTCTTGCGAAACGTGGTATCGGACGCTTATATGATGAATCAAAATATCCCATATCATCATACTGCTGTTTTAATTGTTCAAACTTCTTATATAAATCCCCCATACCACTTTCGGTAATATTAACGGCATACAACTGATACCTGCCATCACGTTCATATATATCAATTCTGCCATCTACTACAACAGACATTCCATTTTCAAGCTTTATATCAAGCTTTGATGCATAAGAGGCAAACATAACAACTGCAATCGTTCCACCCGAATCTTTTAAAGTAAAATAAATATGACCGGATGTATGATACTTGCAATTAGATATTTCCCCTTTTATCTGAATACGATTAAGTACAAAATCCTGTCTAAACATATTCTTAATATAGGAATTAATCTGTGTTACAGTATATACTCCAGCCATCGTTCCTCTTTCTTAATCTCTTTATTATGCTCTTTAATTCAGCAAAAGGTTATTATACAAGCTTTGCAAGAACACCATTGACAAATGATGCTGCATTATCATCAGAGCCATAACTTTTAGCTAACTCTACAGCCTCATTAATAGCTACATTAACAGGAATATCATCATCATAAAGCATCTCATAGACTGCAAGCCGCATAATAGCAAGCTCTGCCTTACCAATACGGTCAACTGGCCAGCCTTCTGATACCGAATTAATCTTCTCGTCAAGCTCATCGCTTAATTCACATACAAGAAGTGCCTTATTCTTAATATATTCGTAATCTTTCTCATTAACATCTGTCAAACCGTCAAAATAGTAGTCAATCTGTTCTCTTAATTCATTCTTATCGTGGAAAGGAACACGGAATATAAGCTTAAAAACGTGTTCTCTCATTTCTGATCTTGTCATAGGAATCCTCTCATCAATTAATTACTCAAACAGGACTGTCCATTAAGGACAGCCCCAATGCTTACTGTACTTAGTTGTCAATATTAACGCCAGCAATCTTAATGTTAACTTCTGATACTTCAAGACCTGTCATTGTCTCGATTGCTGTCTTAACTCTGTCCTGTACTGCGGCTGATACCTTAGGTATCTCACAGCCATATTTAATATTAAGTGCAAGATTAACTGTCACATCATTCTCACCAACGTGAACCTTAACACCCTTAGATAAATTCTTCATTCCAAGCTTGCTTACAAGTTCATTAGTGATGTTGCCAGCCATACTCTCAACGCCTTCCACCTCTGTAGCAGCAAGACCTGCAATAATAGCAACAACCTCATCTGCAACTCTTACTTCGCCAATATCCTTGCTTTCGTGAATTGTATAAGTATTACCTCTATCTTCAAACTCTTTTGTCATAATGCCCTCCTGACTGTTATTAACGTAATCTTTAATCTATTATAATAAAAAATATAAATAAATGCAATGATAAGTTACTTAATAACATTAATGGTAATTTTATCCGATGTAACCCCTGTCTTTCTCTTTGCTATATCTTCAATCTGAGCTTTCTGGCTGTTTTCTAATGTCTGCTGGTTAATTACAATATCAACGCTGTCTTCTGCCACTGAAGCCACCACATCATTAAATCCCTTTGCCTCTAATAACAACTCAATAGCTGCCTCTTTTTCTGAATATTCTGCAATTTTGGCAAGTTCATTTATCGCCTCTGTCTTTGAAGCCTTATCGATTGCTGTATCATTGACTATATTAGTAAGATTTTCTGTATTCTTGGCACGTATCTGTTCTCTGTTAAGCTTAGCTTCAGAGATTACACTTGAAGACACGCCCTGTCCTGATGTAAGTATAACGCTTCCCGGTTCTTCAAGACTCTCATCATCTGGTTCTTCCTCTGTAAATATCGTATCATCTGTTGATGTATTGACAACTTTACTGCCGCTCTTACTGCTGACAGATATTATATCTGAAATGTTTCCTGCATAATTAATATATCCCGCAACAGCTATCATAATAGCAAGCGCTGTAATAATAACCTGATTTTTCTTAACTCTTTTCACAAAAAACCTCCATATTTAAGACATTTTCATTACTTTGATTTTATGTACAGGAACATTTAAAAGCCCATATACAGCATTCGTAATCTCACTTACAAGCTCTTTATTATCACCACCCTCACATACTATTATCACACCTTCAATAACAGGCATATTCTCCATTACTACATATGGCGTATTACCATTAGCTGTATCATAAAAAATGTGTGTCTCTGTTTTTTGCGTATTATTGGAATTCTCATCATTATTCCCATTAACTTCTTCATCAGAATAATCTGTATCCTTGGCAAGTATCTTTTCAGACGAATTCTTAAGACTGACCATAACTTTAACCTTTCCTGCCCCCTCAACATCAGATAAGGTATCTTCTAATCTTTTCTCTACATATTCCTCATACATTTTCTGTGTGGCCTCACCGCTTTCCTGATTAGATGTTGTGTTTTCTGATACAGTCTGTCTGTCTTTTACGGGAATTGATATAACCATAAGCAGTATGCCTGCTAGTATTACTATTAATATTTTATCTTTGCCTGATTTATTCAATATATTTTCATAATTAAATATAATAATTCTCCTTTCCGTCCTGAACATCGGAATACAAAATATTCTCTGTACCTGGCTTAATGTATATTGATAAGTATTTCATCTATACTAAAATTATCCGCTACCATTTTAGCGAATTGCTCTATGTCCGATTTATTCAAAGTCGCTTTAACATTCTGTGTGCTTTCCAAACTTGAAACACTTTTTTTGTTTTTTACTGATATATCAATCCCTGTAATTACAGACGAATAATCGGTGTCTGATTTATTCAATATACTCCTATCGTTTAATTCAACTTTTATATTATTAACTTCAACTCCACACTCATCTGCTATATTTAACACCCTGCTTATAACTGCCTGCTTTACTGCATTGCTCACATAGCTGTCATAGTCTGATTGAAGGCTGCTATCACCAGTATACGAACTTGAATAGCCTGCAACGTTTTTACTATAATCATTATACAATGTATTTATCCTGTCAGTTATATATTCCTCATTAAATAAAAGCAGAAGTACAGGCTTTAATAAAATCATAAGGAATATAAGCCTCATTACCACCTTAAAGCTGCCCTCATACCTAGGTGGAATAATATTCGTTAATACAGCCGACATAACCATAAATATGAGCAATGCCCTAAGCCACGAATACAGCTTCATTGTGCCTCCTTTCATACTGATACACAGTTAGTTGCAACACATATAATTGCAATTGTTAATACAAACAGAACAAGTGTAATCATCATAATATATACAATCATTCCAAGTGCCTGTCCGAGCGAACTGACTGCCCTTACCATTCTCTTATCACTTATTGGCTGTAGTCCTGCTGCAATTCCCTGATATATAACCGCAAGAAGACCAATTCGCAGCAGCGGAAAGAACATACACATAACTATAGCAATAATCCCCGACACACCGATTGCATTTTTTATTAATGCAGAAGATGAAAGTATAGTATTGGATAACACCTGTGCTGTATCACCTATACCAGGTATAAGGCTTATCCCCATAAATATACCTTTAGAATTAACCGTGTCTTGAACAGGTGTTAATATGCTCTTAATTGCATTAAGTCCAATAAACACTGTAAGTATCGTATAGCAACACCATTTCACTCCTTTTTTAATAAGATTACACGCCTTATCCATATGTGCTTCTTTGTCTATGCAGTCACATAACGAAATTATGAGATATAATTTATTTGTTTTTAATAATATATTTTTAAAAAACACATTGCTGACTGCAATCATAGCAATTATTATCTGGTAATACACAGCTTTACTCATTATTGCACCAGAAGCACTTATTGCCGGCAGGAACACCATACTGATTGCTTTATAAAGATTAATAATCGATGTAAGAGTGCTGCTGGCTGTATCTGAAGCCTGTATGAACACAACAAACAATATCGTTATAAGAGATATTGCAATAACACTTAATGTGCTTTCGGTAAGCTGCTGTTTATTAAAAAATGGGCCAAATACATTTATAAATGCAGATAATATACATAAAATAAGTATCTTCATACAATCATTACGGTTACTGCTTATAACCTCTGTTATATACTGTACAATCTTCTTACCCGAATCCCTCGTTGAATTACCCGAATATATGCTGTCTACTATATCCTCAAAAGTAACCGAATTGTAACTGCTTTCTTTTAATATCTTATCAATATCCTTATAATCATAATCAGACCAGCCAGATGTATCCGTGACAGTTTCCTGTCCGTTAGTTTCCGCTTTAATCACATTGGCATTATTGTATACAATCATTAATATTACTGACATTAGTAATACGCTTTTTAATAGCGGTAGTATATAATTAAGTTTCATAAATATATATTTCCGCCCAGTAAATATACTTCTTAATAATGACAACATATATTGGGGGCAGTTATTGTGCATTAATATACATCTTATTTTATACATTTATTAATCATCTCCATAAGCGACAGTACAATTGGAATACTTATTGTTGCAACAGCAATCTTACACATAATCTCAAGCTGTGATGCCGCCGCATTAAACCCATTATCCCTACACACATCTGATATAAGCTGCGTTATAAAGGTTATTCCTATAATCTTCATTATTATTTTTATATACACATCACCAATTCCTGTTAAAGAAATCATTACCCCAAGCTGTCCTGTTATGGCTGATATGTTATTTATTATATTAATTGAAATAATAAGACATAATGAAAGTCCTATAATAGAAGCTGTTATCGGTGATTGTTTTTTTATAAGCAGTGATGTTATAACCGTGCATAATGCAAGCATAGATATTTTCAGCAATTGTTACTCCTTTTACATATCAAACAATTTCTGCATAGTTGTAAACAGTTCTAATATGTATGGAAGTATCCAATAAAGCACAAGCAGAAGTCCCGCAAGCCCTGTTAAGAAAGCCTGGTCATCTCTTCCACTATGCTTTAATATCTGATTAAGTATAGAGATTATTATTCCAACGGCAGCTATTTTAAATATCAAATTAATTTCCATACACATCCCCATTCTTTATTATGCTGTGTTCATATCAGCATTATTGCTATAAACACTCCTGCTGTTATTCCACCAATCCTGCAGATTTTCATTCTCGGTGCAATATCCATTGCCACATTTTCATTTATTCTTTTAAGCCTTTCAATTGATAATTCCAGATTTTGAACCTGCATATTTTTATCAATATACGAATTAAAATGCGACAATTCATACATTACATTAAGTTCGTCTTTTTTTAATATTTTTCTCCTGTTAAGTACATTTACAGCTTCCTCCCACACAGCTTCATATGTAACAATGCCCTCATCACTTAATGTCTTCGCTGCATAACTGAACATTTCCTGAACATAGCAGTTATCAGAATTAACAGATAAATCCCTGAATATGTCAGGGAGCGTGCTTGAAGCATAACCTATCTGTGCCTTAATATAATGAAGGGCTGTTATTAGCGATTGTATAATCCGTGTTCTCATATATAGGTTACTGCTTAAATAAAAGCCATAATATGTACATGCAGTTATTATGAGTGCTGCTCCCGATAATTTAAACATTGCTCCACCGTCCCCTTTCCCATTCTTCCTGACAATATTATTATCTTGTTAAAATAATCAGAACTTATAAGCTCACCCATAAAAGGCTTGTTCATTACATTTTCAAGCGAATAACCGTGAATTGTAGCAATAATCGTACAGCCACAGGCTATACAGTATTTAATTGCCTGCACATCATTCTGCCCACCTATCTCATCTACAGCTATTATCCCCGGCGACATAGCCCTGATTGCCATCATCATTCCTGCATCTTTTGGACAGCCATCATATACATCTGTACGTCTGCCTATATTATTCTGCGGGATTCCCATATAGCAACCTGCTATCTCCTGTCTTTCATCTATAAGACTTACATTAATATGAAGCCGGTCATTATCAGATATATTTCTTACAAGATCCCTTAAAAGCGTTGTCTTGCCACAACCCGGCGGTGAAATAATAAGCGTATGGTCAATACCTCCTCCATATACGAAATCAACAACCTTATTACTACACCCTATAACCTCATGTGCCACCCTTATACAAAGAAAGGTTATGTAATTAAAATTCTTAATGACATTATTCTCTATAATCGCATGTCCTGATATCCCAATCCTATGCCCTCCCTCTATTGTAATAAACCCCTGTTTGAAGCTTTGCTCATACGCATAGATAGAGTAATTGGAAGCTAATTCCAGCATTTTCATTATGCAGTCCTTGGTAACCTTAATATCATACATTATCTCTTTATTGTCATATATTAAAGTTACATTTCTGCCAACTCTTAATCTTAGCTCGTTGAGCCTGCCAAATGACAACGTCTGCAGTCTAAGCTTGTCAGCCAGAGCTGGTGGCAGAATTTTTATAATTTGTCCAATATCCCCCATACAAAAATAACCTCCACATATATCGTTTTTCACAATATATGTGGAGGCTCTTATTAATATTACCATTATTTGTACAGGCTTGTCAGCTTATCTATTCTTTAATTCCTGCACTAAATTATTCATCAAATCATTAATTAAATTCTCAATTAAATCCTTTATCAGCAATCACGAATCATTCTATTGACTTTAAAGATTCCACCATTGGAATTTTCTTAAGTGACGGATACATAATTGCATTAATAATTAATGAGAAAATTAATGTAATTCCATATGATAACAGGAATGAACTTAAATTAATTCTTGTTCCAAACATTACTCCGTCTAATTCTATTGTTGTCATTATGTATGTATGAAGTGCTCTTCCTAATAAAAGTCCTGCAAGACCGCCTATAAGTGTAAGTATGATATTCTCCCTGTATATATACTCTCCAACTTCATTATCATAAAAGCCAAGAACTTTTATTGTCGCAATCTCCCTTATTCGCTCAGATATATTAACATTAGTAAGATTATACAATACAACAAACGCCAGCATACCTGCAGATATTATAAGCACCCATGTAACAAGATCCAGGGACTGTATCATATTCTCAAATCTTGACATATTAACCTTTAAGAATGTAAGCGACTTAACTGCTGAGTTGGACAGATATCGTTCTCCGATAACAGCCTGAACATTATCGCTGTCATCATCAAGTATACCTAATACTCTGTTATTATCTGGTGTATAGCCAAATGTATCATTGAAATAACCTGATGTCATAAAAATATAATTATTAATATATATTTCCATAATTCCAGCCACCTTAACTGCTGCCTGCCTATCATTAATATCACATATTGTAATATTATCACCAACAGAAACCTTCAGATCCTTTGCAAGCTTTTCAGATATAATAACACCGTCATCATTAAGTTCTAACTGGTTATGCTTCTTTCTTGTCCTGAATGTAACGAAATCACTATACTTATCCGTATTATCAACAACAGTTATCTCAGTTGAATAACTGTCACCACCACCTAATGCTTTCACATCAGCAGTATATCCATAATCTGTAGTGTATTCTTTATAATATTCATCTTTCTTTATAGATGATATTATATTGTTAATTTCTTCACTTTCAACATCACTCTTAAATGTAATTACATTATCATAATGCAGTATCTGTTCATACTGGTTATCAATAACACACTGTATACTGTCCTTAATTCCAAAACCTGCCGTTGTCAACGCTGTACATCCTGCGATTCCGATTACTGTCATAAAAAATCTTTTCTTATACAGGAATATATTACGCATAGTAACCTTCCTTGTAAATGAAAGATGCTTCCATATAAATGTATGCTCTAACAATATCTTTCTTCCACTCTTAGGAGCTTTAGGTCTCATAAGTATAGCCGGCACTTCTGAAAGTTCATTGTAACAGGAATAAAATGCCGCAAGGAATGTTACAGCTACAAGACTTATTATAACCGCCACGGACAATAATGTATGGCTTGCATAAGTTATATGCGGCATCTGGTATATTATATTCCAAGAAGTATATATTATATACGGAAACAGCTTTAAACCAACAATACAGCCTATTACACTTCCAGCAAAGGAAGCTATAAAGGCATAGGCAACGAATTTGAATACTATAGTACCTTTTCCATAACCTAAAGCCTTGTATGTTCCGATTAAACTTCTCTGTTCTTCTACCATTCTTGTCATTGTTGTAAGACACACAAGACCTGCAACAATTATAAAGAACAATGGGAATACCGTAGCTATAGCTTTCATTCTATCAGCACTCGACTCATAATCCCTATATGAATATTGTGACTGTCTTGTAAGCACATACCATTCCCAGTCGTCAGAGTTATTCAAAGTTTCATTCATCTGCTCATCATACTTTGAATATACCGCATCAAAGTCAAACTCTTGAACTGCTTTAATATACGCCGGTTCAATATAAGGTGCTATCATTGAAGACACATCATAGCCCGGATAATATTCCTGATACTGCTTCGTAATAGACTCTGTTACCTTCTGTCTTATTGTATCAAGCAGTTCCTGTTTCTTATCTTCCTTGGCTTTAGCAAATTCTTCTTTTATATCCTTCTTCCTGTTATCAAGCTGTCCTGCTGCTATATTCTTAATTCTGTTCTGTACATTTTCAACCTTTTTATCATATTCATCAGAATATGTATCAAGCTCTTTTGCTCCGTCTACTACAGCGTAAGCCTCAGTATAATAATCATTCTTAAATTCATCATCTCCAACATATACACAATAGCTGATATTGCCGTTACCAATATCAGACGAACCTAAATCATAAGAAACAAAGCAAGGCGAATACACTACTCCTACAACTGTATATTCAGTATCCTTAAATGTATCGTTGATATCATCAGAAGTTCCAGACTCGAATTTTAATACATCGCCCACTTTGACAGCTTCCCTTGTAGACTCGTACTTCACAACACATTCTTTATCATTCTGTGGCAGTCTTCCCTCTTTAATGCGAAGTCTGTTAATATAGCTGTCATCATTATCATCCACATTAAGAGGAATACTTAAAACATGCGCAACTGACTCTTTATCATCATAATTGATGAGCACATCTTTGCTGTTGGCACCATATACTGCCTTCACCCCCTGCACTTTTGCAATTACCTGCAAATCATCATCGGTAAGTCCTATAGATGATATTATTCTTAAATCATTCATATTATATTCATCATAATAGTTATCTGACGAACGCTTCATATCGCCCGAAGATGCTGTGACTCCGGCAAAAAATGCAGCTCCTATGGCTGTGATTGCCATTATTGCAATAAATCTTCCAAGCGAACCTTTTATCTCTCTTATTAAATCTTTAAATACCGACTTTCCCATTATGTTTATTCCGCCTTTCCATATTAACTACCATTCTATCTGCTCTATTGGAAGCGGATTTTCATTGACAGTTACACTGTCAACTACTCCATTTTTCACTTTGATAACCTTATCGCCCATAGCTGTCAGTGCAAGATTATGTGTTATAACTACAACTGTAACACCTCTTTCACGGCATGTATCCTGCAACAGCTTTAATATCTGCTTGCCTGTATTATAATCAAGTGCTCCCGTAGGTTCATCGCATAACAGAAGCTTTGGATTTTTGGCCAATGCTCTTGCTATTGCAACTCTCTGCTGTTCACCACCTGATAACTGTGCCGGAAAGTTAGAACTTCTTTCCTTAAGTCCTACTGCTTCTATAACCTCATCAACATCGAGCGGATTCTTACATATCTGTGTTGCAAGCTCAACATTTTCCCTTACAGTAAGATTTTGTACAAGATTATAGAACTGGAATACAAATCCTATATCATATCTTCTGTATGTTGTAAGCCTCTTAGCTGTGAACTTTGACACATTCTCTTTATCTACAATAATCTTTCCTGTCGTAGCTGTATCCATACCGCCCATAAGATTAAGTATTGTACTCTTACCTGCACCACTCGCACCTGCTATAACTGCAAACTCTCCCTTATCTATCGTAAAGCTTGCACCGTTAAGTGCTTTTATCTTTACATCACCCATTTTATAAATCTTCTTTACATCATCAAATTCTATGTAGCTCATACGCACCTCTGTAAATTAATATGATTATTTATGTAGTAAATATATAATAACTCATTTTAGGTATAATAGCAAAATAAAAGTGTATAATTTATTAATTATAATAACCGGGTTTCTTATTTATGCTATCAGCAGTTGCTTATTTTTTTCAAAAGCTTATACAGCCATTAAAATTCATAATTTTAATATGTCTGATTATTTCAATCGTCTTAACTCCATTTAATCGTGTAAATGCTAAAGAAAACGACTCATCTCTGAAAGATAATGAAATACACGCCAGATTTGCAGCAGTAATAGATGCCGATACTAACAGACTTCTATATGGTAAAAATGCTGACACCAAAGCACCTATGGCAAGCACCACCAAGATTATGACATTAATAACCGCCCTTGAGATATGTCCTGATGATTATATTGCCACCACTTCTGCATATGCGGCTTCTATGCCAGATGTACAACTTAATGTTGTAAAAGGCGAACAGTTTTCAATAAAAGACCTGTACTATTCCCTTATGCTTCGTTCCCATAATGATACCGCCGTTATAATTGCAGAAAATACCGCCTACTATTATATCTGTTCTTTAACCGATAAAGAACGCAACGAACTTACCTTTGACATTTCTTTTATAAATGACTACTCTTATAACTCACATTTTATTGAGAATATATCCAAAGAACAAAGCAAAGCACTTGTGCTGGTATTTACTAATTTAATGAATAGAAAAGCCACCAGTCTTGGCTGTAATAGCACGCATTATATAACACCTAATGGCCTTGATGCTTCTGATGATGCAGGCATTCACTCGACAACAGCCTATGAATTAGCAGTTGTTATGTCCTACTGCATTAAAAACGAACATTTCCTTTCTATAACACAGACTCACGATTACAGTTTTACAAGCCTTTCCGGCAGAAAATATTCTGTAAGCAATGCCAATGCTTTTCTTAATATGTATGATAACATTATATCCGGCAAGACGGGCTTTACTGGCGATGCCGGCTACTGCTATGTGTGTGCCTATAAGGATAACGACAGGACATTTATTGTTGCCCTGCTTGCCTGTGGCTGGCCTGACAACAAGACTTATAAATGGTCTGACGCAAAACATCTTCTTGACTACGCCAGAGCCAGCTATACAAAGCAGGACATACTTATCTGCCCTAAAGTCTTTAATATAAAGATTAAAAACGGCTCTAAAAGTTCCATTGATATACTATTTGATAAAAAACTGTCTGCCTGCATAAGCGATAATGATAATGTAGAAGTCGTGTACAATATTCCATCAAGCATTGCTGCACCGGTTAATAACGAGTGTATTATTGGAAATGTATGTGTTAACATTAATGATAAAGAAATTCAAAGATACAATATATATTGTAATGAAAACATCAAAAAAGTTTCATTTATTAGTAAAATAACACAAAAAGTCAAGAAATTATAATTGATTATTGTATTTTTTGTGTATTTGATTAACAAAATAATGACACACTAATGTTAATATAGTATAATTATAAAATATGAAATTGTATACATTATGTTAATATATACAAGAATGGAGGATTATTATGAACAGAATATACAAATGCTTTCCAGGAGGTAAATTCAAGGTATTAACATTAAGCTACGATGACGGCAAGCTTGAAGATAAAAGACTAGTTGATATATTTAACAAGAACGGCATACGTGCTACCTTCAATGTCAATTCAGGGTTAACAGATATGCCAATCAGACTGCCTGCAAGCGAATGGAATGATTTATATGACAATCATGAAATAGCTCTTCATACATGCACACACCCTACTATGAACAGATGTGGCAGCTATGAGATAGCAAGGGAAATTCTTGAAGATAAGACTAATATTGAGAAAATAATACATAAACCCGTAAGAGGAATGGCTCTTCCTAATGGAGCCGGCAACAAGCTAATTACTTCTATTGCTGCTGACCTTGGCATTAAATATATACGACCAGCCACTGACCAGTACGCTGTTGTCAAATCAGCACTCGAATATGCCAACGATTGTGAAGGTCCTATTCTTCTTGGTGATGAAAATGGCTTTTCTATGCCAACAGATTATATGAACTGGATACCAACCTGCCACCACAATCATAATCTTGTTGAGTTTGGCAAGCGTTTTATGAAGCTTACTAAAAAGCAGTACCTATATATGATGTATGTATGGGGACACAGCTTTGAATTTGAACGTAATAACAATTGGGAAGTTATGGAAGAATTCTGTGAGATGATTGGCCACCGTGATGATATATGGTATGCTACTAACATCGAAATCGTAGATTACAACGAAGCCTTTGACAGGCTTCAGATATTCGCTGATAATGAATATATCTATAACCCAAGTGCCTGTTCTGTCTGGGTTGCTGTTAATAATGTCCGTGTCGTTGAGATACCAGGTGGAGAAACTATAAAGTTATAGTTATATTTACAATATGTTAAGCCATTATATCAATACCTGTATGCAGCCCTGATTATCTCACATATTGTTTTATGTATAATAATACCTCCAGATATGACATAAATATCTGGAGGTATTAATTATTTCTTGTATAAAATATTCCGATTATTTATTCTTCTGCTTGCGAAGGCTCTTTATTGCTGTAGTTATCTTAATTGGATTGCCATATCTAAGCGTTCCCATTCTGTATATTGATGAACCTATCATACCAACACCTATAATGCTTGCTACAAGTATTATAAATGAAACAACAACTTCCCAAACAGCTACATTTCCCATTGCAACACGGGCAAACATCGCACTGTATGAACTGATTGGCAGATATGACAATACCTTCATAGCAATACCATCTATATTCATAAGCTGAAAAAGAGTAATAAAGTATACAATCATAATAACCATCTGTATGCTTCCGGCACTCTTATTAATATCCTCTGTCTTAGAAACAAGTGCACCAAATGCTCCATATATAAATGTATAGAAAAGCACACCGCCAAGTCCGAATAACGCATAGGTAACAAGTACATTTGCAGGAATATCAAGTAACATATCTAACATTCCGCCCCACGCACTCTGATTAAACTTATACGCTCCAACAATCGCAAGCATAAGTATTCCAGCCTGACATAACGAAGCTATTGTACCAGCAAGCACCTTGCCAAAAAATAAAATCTTAGTATCAGCACTTGTTACAAGCACCTCTATAGTCCTGTTGGACTTCTCCTGAGTAACTGATGTCGCAACCATAACACCATAGAATATTATAATCATAAATATAATGATAATGAGTGCATAACAATAAAAATAATTGTTTCCCATATCTTTGCCAAGAACAATTGTCTGACTATTAATCTTTGGATTAAAAGCCGTTATTATCTGCTCATAATCGAGATTATTGATACTACAGTACACCATCTGATTAAGCGCTGTAAGCACCTGATTAAACTGCATATCAATACTGTCGGTCATGCTCTTATTATATACAATGTACTCATAATCTGTAAGACTGCGAACCACAAATCCTGCCTTGGCTTCCTCATCTGACACTTTATCCTTTAATTCACTTTCTGAAGACACTTTTTCAACCTTCATATCATCAAAAGCCGCCTGAATCATCTGTACATCTGAAAATGTTCCAGACTCATCATATATAAGAATTACATCTTTATTATTGTCTGCTTTATTATCTTTATCAGAATCACTCTTACCATCAACATTATCTTTATCGCTGTCAGAATCACCAGAATTCTGTTCTGTACTATTAGTAATTCCTGTGATGGCACTTATATCTATAAATCTTGGCACAAACATAATAGCAGCTGCTATAACAGCTATAACAACCGTACTGATTACATACGACTTATTCTTAATATAAGTCATAAGCTCATATTGAAGAACTACACCTAACTTTTTCATCAGCGCACACCTCCCTCAACAGTCTTTTTATGTTCATTGCTTTCGCCTTGCGGTAACTCATCAACAATATCTCTATTATAACTATTATCGTCATTACTATTATTCTTATAATCTACCACTTTGTCGTCTTCCATATCATCACCTACAAGAGATACAAATATATCATTAAGAGATGGCTTATAAGTTTCAAAATGCTCAATTTCTATACCACACGCAATCATTCTTTTAAGAATATCCGCCCTTGACACGCCATTTATATTCCTTACAATAATCTCCTCTCTTGTTCTTCCAGTCTCTGTTATTATGTCAGACACATTGTCTTTTATAATCTGTGACAACTCATCAAGCCCCATATTAACATCTGATATAACCAGCTGATTCTCTCCATACTGTCTCTTAATGTCTTTAAGATTGCCTGCAAGTGCTATATTTCCCTTATCTATTATCGCTATGTCACGACAGAACTCCTCTACATAACTCATCTGGTGGCTTGAAAATATAACGATTCTTCCTTCGTTTATGACTTCTGTCACAACATCCTGAAGTATCTTTGAATTCACCGGATCAAGCCCGCTAAATGGTTCATCGAGTATAACTATCTCTGGTTCACACGCAAGTGTTGAAGCAAGCTGTACTTTCTGCTGATTACCCTTGGATAATGTCTCTAACTTTCTGTTGGCATACTCATCTATCTCAAGACGCTTTAGCCACTTCTTTGCATTATTGACTGCCTCTTTCTTGGATAGTCCTCTAAGTCTTGTAAGATATACTATCTGTTCAAGCACTGTCTTCTTAGGATATAACCCTCTCTCTTCTGGCAGATAGCCTATAAGATGCTTCTTAGGGTTAAACGGCTCATCGTCAAGATATACCTCACCCTCATCTGCTTTAAAGACATCCATAATAATTCTTATCGTAGTTGTCTTACCTGCTCCATTTCTTCCAAGAAGTCCAAGTGCACTTCCACTTTCAACTTCAAAAGAAATGCCGTGTAGAACCTGATTACCTTCAAAAGACTTTGTCAGGTTTCTTACTTCAAGTTTCATTAAAATGTTCTCCTCTCATATTTGTAAAACTTTTATAGTAATTGTATCATATGAAAGAACATTTTGACAGTCAAATTTTTGTTGAATTTTAAGAATTTCGGGAAATATTCTTTCTATATATTCCTATTGAAGTTCAAAACCAAAAAGAGCCTGAAACAAGCAAACTTGTTTCAGACTCTTCTGTCATTATCTATACACGCACATCGTGCTTGTAATATGTAATATTATTTATTACTGTGGCTGCTTTCCGATGTAAGCAAGGATACCACCATCAACATAAAGAATATGTCCGTTAACGGCATCTGAAGCTTCTGAAGCAAGGAATACAGCTGGACCAGCTAATTCTTCTGGCTTTAACCATCTGTTAGCAGGTGTCTTAGCACAGATGAACTGATCGAATGGATGTCTAGAACCATCAGCCTGTCTTTCTCTTAATGGAGCTGTCTGAGGTGTCTCGATGTAACCAGGTCCAATACCATTACACTGGATATTGTACTGACCATACTCAGAACAAATATTTCTTGTAAGCATCTTAAGACCACCCTTAGCAGCAGCATAAGCTGATACTGTTTCACGGCCTAACTCTGACATCATAGAGCAGATGTTAATAATCTTACCGTGACCTCTTTCGATCATTGATGGAATAACTGCCTTAGATACGATAAATGGTGCATTAAGGTCAACGTCGATAACCTGTCTGAATTCAGCAGCTGTCATATCGCACATTGGAATTCTCTTAATGATACCAGCATTGTTAACAAGGATATCGATAGGAGCTACATCCTTAGCAATCTGAGCAACCATAGCGTTAACCTGCTCCTCGTTAGTTACGTCACATACATAACCGTGAGCATCGATACCAGCTTCCTTGTAAGCTGCTAATCCCTTATCTACTAATTCCTGCTTAATATCGTTAAATACGATTGTAGCACCTGCCTTAGCCATTCCGCTAGCGATAGCAAAACCGATACCATAAGAAGCACCTGTAACTAAAGCAACTTTTCCTTCAAGTGAAAAATTTACTGACATTTTAAAATCTCCTTTTCTCTTAATATTATATCAATGAACTCCAGAGCATATGGAATATCACAATATACTCCATACCTCTATGAGAATCATCCATCATAATGGATTATGCCATTAATATTAAACAGCATAATGTGTATGTAACCTATAATAATACAGCTACTCTTTATATATCAATCAATAACAATAAAATAATCTTGTTAAGCAATCATAAAGACATTCTGATTATCTAAGATCCTTCATATCTACATCATCCATATCATCGAAGTCCTGGTTCTCACCAACCATACCCCAGATGAATGTATAAGCGTGAGTAGCTGAAGCTGAGTGAATTGACCAACTTGGTGATATAACAGCTTCTTCATTTCTCATAACAATGTGTCTTGTCTCTGTTGGCTCACCCATATAGTGGAATACAACAGCATCTTCCGGAACTTCAAAGTAAAGATATACTTCCATTCTTCTGTCATGTGTATGACATGGCATTGTGTTCCATACACTTCCTGGTTCAAGGCAAGTCATACCCATCTCTAACTGGCAGCTTTCAACCTGTCCTGGAAGGATATACTTATTGATTGTTCTATGGTTAGCACTCTCAAGACATCCAAGTTCCTTTTTATTCTCAGGTAAAATGTCCTTAGCTGGATCAATAAATACTGTTGGGTATGTCTTATGTGCTGGTGCACTGTTAAGATAGAACTTAGCCGGGTTCTTAGGGTCTTCACTCTTGAACGAGATATCCTTAGCACCCATACCTATGTACATACCGTCTTTATATTTAAAGTTATATTCCTTGCCATCTACTGTAACTGTTCCGTTACCACCGATGTTAATGATACCCATCTCTCTTCTTTCAAGGAAATACTTAGCTCTAAGTTCAGCACCTGCTTCAAGAACAAGTTCCTTATTAACTGGTGTAGCAGCTCCTACTATAATTCTGTCAATCTGACTGTAGATTGTCTTAATCTCATCAGCTACAAATAAATTCTGAATTAAAAAGTCATGTCTTAATCTGTCTGTGTCATAGTTCTTGACATCAGCAGGATTTGCTCCTGGTCTTACTTCCATTTTTATGTCTCCTTTTCTTGTTCAAATATGATTATGGATAACTTACAATAATATCATCCAGCTCATTTTATATAATATAATATCATTATTTATATATTTTTACAACTAATAATTCGTTTAATAAGCGGACTTGTCTTTACAATATCCTCTGATATTTCAAACGCTTTGATAATTAAGCCCTCTGCCTCTAATATTTTATCTTTATTGGCGGCATAGATTGTGGCAAGGCAGTCACCACATTTTACATAATCTCCGCGCTTGGCTGACAGCTTTACGCCGACAGAATAATCTATAACATCTTCTTTTGTCATTCTTCCGCCACCTAATATCATCGAGGCTTCTCCTATAAGTTCTGACTCAATTCTTTGAACATAGCCTTCTTTATCTGCTTTAACCTCTATTTTATAATTACATTCTGTAAATTCATCTAAATCGTCAAATACAGTTATATCCCCACCCTGACGTTTAATGAATTCCAAGAATTTATTATATGCACTTCCATCATCTATGGAATTCTGTAACATACCTCGTGCCTTGTCTGCATTTTCTTCTACTTTAGAAGCAATAAGCATCTGTGTGCCTAATTCAAGGCAGAGATTAATAAGGTCTTCTGGACCTTCTTTCTTTAAAGTCTTTACCGCTTCCGCAACCTCCAGTGCATTACCTACAGCAAGGCCCAGCGGCTCATCCATATCTGATATTACTGCTATTGTGTTTCTGCCAGCAAGACTTCCTATCTTAACCATCTCTTCTGCAAGTTTCTCGGCATCCTGCATATTTTTCATAAATGCACCGCTTCCGACTTTAACATCAAGCACAATCGCCCCTGCACCTGCGGCAATCTTTTTGCTCATTATACTGCTTGCTATAAGCGGTATGCTGTCAACAATGGCAGTAACGTCCCTTAAAGCATATATCTTCTTATCTGCCGGAGCAAGATTACCTGTCTGTCCTGTAAGTGCAAGTCCTATCTCTTTAATATTATCAATAAATTCTTCTTCACTTAACTTAGTCCTGAAGCCTTTAATACTCTCTAGCTTATCAATTGTTCCGCCAGTATTACCAAGTCCACGTCCGCTCATCTTGGCAACCTTGCCTCCACAGGCAGCTACCATTGGTGCAAGTATAAGTGTTGTCTTATCACCAACACCGCCTGTGCTGTGTTTATCTACATTAATGCCGCCTATCTCTGACAAATCCATCATATCACCGCTATGTGCCATCGCAAGCGTAAGATTGGTTGTTTCCTCATAATTCATTCCATTAAAATATATCGCCATAAGAAGTGCCGACATCTGATAATCCGGAATTGTGCCATTGGTATATTCATTAATAACATAATCAATTTCTTCTTTTGACAATGATTCATTATATTTTTTCTTGGATATTATATCAAACATTCTCATAGCTATCACTCCTCAAACAATTGATTTTTAATTGTAACACTCTGCTTTATTTTACATTTTTGTGAATTTCTGTTTCGTAACATTGTATTTGATTATATACTAACATTTTTCTGTAATTTATGCTATTATTATTAGCAGAATTCTTAAAATAAGAAAGCAGGCAGCAGTTATTGCCTGCGGTTATTAATATAATACAAGGAGATATAATAATGAGTTTTGAATTTATACGAAAGCTTCCTACACCAACGGATATCAAGCGTGATTTTCCAGTTCCTGAAAGGGTTGCTGAATTAAAGAAAGAACGAGATAAAGAAATTGCCGATGTAATTACCGGCAGGTCAGATAAATTTCTTGCTATAATCGGACCTTGTTCTGCCGATAACGAGGACGCTGTATTAGACTATACATTAAGACTTAAAAAAGTTCAGGAAAAGATTGCTGACAAAGTACTAATCATTCCAAGAGTATATACTAACAAGCCAAGAACCACAGGTACCGGCTATAAAGGTATGCTCCACCAGCCTGACCCAGAGAAAAAGCCTGACCTTCTTGCTGGACTTGTTGCTATCAGAAAAATGCACATAAGAGTTATGGAAGAAACAGAACTTATGCCAGCCGATGAAATGTTATACCCTGAGAATTACTGGTTCCTTGCTGATGTACTCTCATATGTTGCCGTTGGTGCAAGATCTGTTGAAGACCAGCAGCACAGACTTACTGTAAGTGGCATGGACGTTCCTGCTGGTATGAAGAACCCTACAAGCGGTGATTTCTCAGTTATGCTTAACTCTGTAATCGCTGCTCAGGCAAAGCAGTCTTTCATATACAGAAACTGGGAGGTTGAAACACCTGGTAATCCTCTGGCTCACACTATATTAAGAGGTGCTGTCAACAAACACGGACAGAACATTCCTAACTACCATTATGAAGATTTAATAAGACTTGCCAATATGTATAAGACTAAGGATTTACTCAATCCAGCTTGTATCGTTGATGCTAACCACAGCAACTCTGGCAAAATGTATGCTGAACAGATAAGAATTACTAAAGAAGTAATTCACAGCCGCAATCATTCAAATGATGTTAAACAGCTTGTTAAAGGTGTTATGATTGAAAGTTATATTGAACCTGGCTGCCAGAAAGTCGGCGAAGGTGTATATGGCAAATCAATAACAGACCCTTGCCTTGGCTGGGAAGAATCTGAAAAGTTATTATACACAATAGCTGATATGCTCAAATAACATTTTCAGACACCCCGGATTTACGTAGGCTTCGCACAACGTGCCTGCCAACAATAATATAAAACTGACTAATAATGCCATTGCTATTTTCCTTATATTAATATTCACATATGACCCTCTGCTGGTTTCCCATATGGATATTAGTATGAATATAGTAATGGCATATATTATATAATGTGGAAATGTCATCACTATGTATACAAACATTCCTTTTATCCCCATATTCATTACACTTACGCTCACAACCATTCCAACGCTCATTCCAATAATTCCGAAAATTATATATACTGCCGGAACTGCAACAGGTGTAATAAGCAGTAATATGAGAAGTGTCAATTCTTTTATTCTCGTTTTGAAAATATATTGCCATAAAGCCACATTATTTACCTTCATATCAATAATAGACAATCTAAAATCATTATTCAGTACCCCAACCTTATCCGTTATATTCATTATTGCATAATTAGCTATCAGTGTCCCTGCAATAACTCCTACCATAACTGCCAGCATATATCTGTATCGTTTTAAAAAAATCCCAGCCATATAAATACCTCCTTATTATCTGGTCAGGCTATTTATATGCTGGGATTTCTTTTAATATGTTTTGATTATTGAATTTAATTATTGAATTTAATCATTTGATTGTTTTAATTACTTTATTTACTTCATTTATAAGGTCTGCTCATATGCAAGTATAGCAGATATTGTCTTGGAATCTTCTATTATTCCATTCATAATCATATCTTTTAACTCCTGCAACGTATAATACTCAACATTGATATATTCTTCTTCATCAAGCTGCTGTGCTGACTTTGTCAGCTTATCAGCCACATATATATCAACCTTTTCATTGCAAAAAGCAACTGCCGTGATTATAGATATAAGCTTTCTTACATTATCAGGATCAGCTTTATACCCTGTTTCTTCTTCTAACTCTCTTATTGCTGCAGTCTTAACAGGTTCACCCACATTAATTCCTCCTGCTGGTATTTCAAGAGTTTCTTTATCTAGCGAATTACGGAACTGCCTTACCATAATAATTCTGCCATCATCACGAACAGCAACAACTGCCGCAGCTCCTTTATGTTCAATATGATCCCAATACACTGTCTTACCATCCGGTGTAACAATCGTATCTTTATAAAATTCAAGCATTGAACCTTTATACATCAACTCTCTGCCAACTCTTTTTATATGTTCCATATTGAATCCTCATTTTTATTATTTAATATTATGACATTTATCATAACATGCATCTGTGGCTTTTATGACAGCATTACGGAAATTGTGTTCTTCAAGTGCTGCTACGCCAGCTATTGTTGTACCACCCGGTGAGCATACTTTATCCTTTAACACTCCCGGATGCTCGTTAGTTTCAAGAACCATCTTAGCTGAGCCAAGAACTGTCTGTGCAACTAATTTATAAGCGTCATCTCTCTTAATTCCATATTTGACAGCACTATCAGCAAGTGCCTCAATAAACATATATACATATGCTGGTGAACTTCCGCTTGCACATACAATAACATCCATAAGCTTCTCATCAACATAGACAACCTTTCCAAATGAATTAAAAAATCTGTCTATAACATCTCTCTGTTCAAACGAAAATTCATCTTTATTGTATGATACGCCAGTCATCCCTTCTCCGACAAGAGCAGGTGTATTAGGCATTGCTCTTACAACCTTAGTATTAATTCCAAGATTATCCTTAATAGAGTCTATTGTAATTCCAGGTGCTATAGATATAACAACGCTGTCTTCTCTTATGACATTAACTATATTCTTCATTACAGCACTATATACCTGTGGCTTAACTGCTAATACTATATACTGGGCATTGTTAGCACACTCTGCATTGCTCTCAGCATATTTGACACCTGTTTCATCACTTATCCTTTTACATTTATCAAGGTCTGGACAGGTAAATATAATATCTGATGGTTCAAATACATTAAGGACACCTTTAAGCATAGCATATCCCATATTACCCATTCCAATAAAGCCTATCTTTGCCATACTGCCTGCTCCTTTCAGGATTTAGTTTTAATTTTTATCAACATTTTATTAATGTTTTTCTATTAAATTACTTCTGCTCAAGAAGCTTTTCTACACTTACTAATTTTGTACATAATACAAATAATTCTGCTGCTTCAGACATTTCCTCTGGTGTAGGGAAAGATGGTGCAATTCTTATATTGCTGTCCTTAGGATCTTTTCCATAAGGGAATGTAGCACCTGCGTTTGTAAGGATAACACCTGCTTCTTTACACTTTGCAACTATTGCCTTAGCGCAGCCTTCCATAGCATCAAATGATATGAAGTATCCTCCTCTTGGCTCTGACCAAGTACCAATTCCAAGACCTGTAAGTTCATCTTCAAGCACCTTTAAAGTAGCTTCAAACTTTGGACGCATAAATTCAGCGTGCTTCTTCATATGTTCCTTAAGACCTGCAACATTCTTGAAATATCTTACGTGTCTTAACTGGTTAATCTTATCGTGACCAATTGTCTGAATTGTCATCTGCTTCTTAATATCAGCTACATTATCCTTTGATGTTGCAAGTGCTGCCACACCTGAACCTGGGAATGTAACCTTAGATGTAGATGCAAATTCAAATACCATATCTGGATTGCCAGCTTTCTCACATTCAGAAATAATATCAAGAATTTCATCCTGTTTGTCATCATAAAGATGATGAATAACATATGCATTATCCCAGAATATTCTAAAGTCCTTAGCTGCTGGCTTTAATGCTGCCATTCTCTTTACTGTCTCATCTGAGTATGTGTAGCCTTGAGGATTTGAATACTTAGGTACACACCAGATACCCTTAATAGACTCATCTTCGCTTACAAGCTTCTCTATCATATCCATATCAGGTCCATCAACAGACATTGGAATATTAATCATTTCAATCCCAAATCTTTCTGTTATAGCAAAATGTCTGTCATAGCCTGGAACTGGACAGAGCCACTTTACTTTATCAAGCTTGCACCAAGGTGTATTTCCAAGAATACCGTGTGTATACGCTCTTGATACCTGATCATACATAATATTAAGACTTGCATTACCATATATAATAACGTGTTCAGGTGTTGTTCCCATCATATCTGCCATAAGCTTCTTAGCTTCAGGAATTCCATCAAGAACACCATAATTTCTACAATCTGTTCCGTCCTCTGACTTTAAGTCAGATGAACTATTGATTACATCAAGCATATCCATTGTTACATTAAGCTGAGTTGCTGATGGCTTACCTCTTGACATATTAAGGTTAAGTCCCTTAGCTTTTGCTTCCTTGTATCTTTCATCAAGTTCAGCCTTTAACTGTAATAACTGTTCTTTGCTCATTTCATTATACTGCATATTAATCCTCCATTTCGTAATTAAAAGGTCTTAAATACTATACTATGAAGATGATTTTTTAGCAATAGTTTTCACATTATATTTATGAATTTTGATTAAAAATATTAATTAATTAGACATTTTTAAGAATTTTATTAATAAAATTAAGTGTTAGCTTAATATTATTAAGTCAGCCTTTGAATTTTATACTAAGAATTACATTTCAATAAGCATTGTAATAATTATTGTATATAACTGCCATATGTTTATTTTTGGCATATTAACACTTAAAATCAAAAGGTAATTTAGTCTATTCACCAATTTGACATCAATAAAAGGCTACATAATAGTATAAGACGAAATATTATAGTAAATACTAATACAAAACATAAAAAAAGAAGCTGCCAAGAATTTTGAATTCTTGGTAGCTTCTCTGGTTCTTTAAATATGTTCGTAATTACTTAGCGTAATCAACAGCTCTTGATTCTCTTACAATACTAACTTTAATCTGTCCTGGATATTCCATCTGATTTTCAATCTGTTTAGAAATATCCCTTGCAAGTAATACCATATCTGAATCACTAATCACTTCAGGAACAACCATTACTCGAACCTCTCTACCTGCCTGAATAGCAAAAGACTTCTCAACTCCCTTATATGAGTTGGTAATATCTTCTAATTGTTTTAATCTGTTTGTGTAAGTTTCTAACGTCTCTCTTCTAGCACCAGGTCTTGCGGCTGAGATTGTATCAGCAGCTTGTACAAGACAGGCTATTAAACTTTCTGGTTCAACGTCACCATGATGAGCTTCTACCGCATTAATAACAAGTGCTGATTCCTTGTATCTTCTACAGAGGTCAACACCCAACTGAATATGTGAGCCTTCCATTTCATGGTCGACAGCTTTACCTATATCATGTAATAAACCAGCTCTCTTTGCCATCTTTACATCAAGACCTAATTCGCTGGCTAACAATCCTGTAATCTGAGCTACTTCAATTGAATGTTTTAATACATTCTGACCATAACTGGTTCTGTATCTTAACTTACCAAGTAAGCGAACCAATTCAGGATGAATTCCATGGACACCAACCTCAAGGGTTGCAGCTTCACCTTCTTCTTTAATTAATGTTTCAACTTCTTTCTGGGCTTTTTCAACCATCTCCTCAATTCTTGCTGGATGAATCCTTCCATCAAGAATAAGCTTCTCAAGAGCGATTCTTGCAATCTCCCTTCTAATTGGATCAAAGCCTGATAAAACTACAGCCTCAGGTGTATCATCAATTATAAGTTCTACACCAGTAAGTGTTTCAAGAGTTCTTATATTACGACCCTCTCTACCAATAATGCGGCCTTTCATTTCATCATTAGGAAGCTGTACAACTGATATAGTTGTCTCGGCAACGTGGTCAGCGGCACATCTTTGAATTGCATTAACCACTAATTCCTTTGCCTTTTTATCTGCTTCCTCTTTTGCCCTGCTTTCTAATGTCTTAACCATTACAGCAGTATCATGTTTAACTTCATCTTCAACAGTTTTTAATAGATATTCTTTTGCCTGTTCGGAGGTTAATCCAGAGATTCTTTCAAGTTCCTGCTGTCTTTTCTTTTCAAGTTCGTCAACCTTCTGTCTTTGTTTACCAAGTTCTTCTTCTTTTCTGGTAATACCTAAGTCACGCTTCTCTACTGCTTCAATCTTTCTGTCAAGAGTTTCTTCTTTAGAAAGGACTCTCTTCTCGTACTTCTGAATTTCTGCACGTCTTTCCTTAGTCTCTTTCTCAAGCTCATTCTTAGTCTTTAAAGATTCTTCTTTAACTTCTAAGAGTGCCTCTTTCTTCTTAGTCTCAGCCGCTTTCAACGCTTCATCTATTATTTCTCTGGCTCTTTCGTTCGCATTGCCAATCTTTTCATCATTGCTTTTATTGATGGCTTTACTAGATACAACCCAGGTAATAGGTGCGACTATCACAAGTGTAACAAAAAATGTGACAACTGCCGGAATAAATGACACAGGAGCACCTCCTTATTAAGTTTTCATTGTACAAAAAATACAACATACTAATATTATACTCTAAACGGCATTATGTCAAGGTTACATCAACCTAACTTGTCATTATCTTGCATATATTATCCGGCCTATTAATACTCATTAGTATCACATACCATATCAAGTGCTTTATTGATATCATCAAGCCTAAAGCCCTTTCTGTAAAGTGAAGCTTTTAATTTCTGTAATTGATTATAATCTTTAATATCAATTGAATTAATCTTTTTATTGATATGTCCGATTATTACATTAATCTCCTTTGCATAATCATCTTCCTCACAATAAAATTCATCACAGGCTTCTTTAATAATATCAGCAGAAACACCAAGCTTTAACAAAGATGTCTCAATCACACGCCTTGATTTAGAAGATGACCTCGATATTATATAATTATCAGCAAATCTTCTGTCATCAATATAACCATATGAATATATATATGCTACAGTCTCATCAATACAGCACTTAGGATAACCATTAGCCTGTAGCTTCTCCCTTAGCCTGCCTTCTGTATAATCGTGGCTCTTAAGCAGAGCCATCGCCCTTATCTTAGCCCTTTTAGTAAGTATAGTTATTATCTCATTGTAAATATCGGACATAATAACACTGTCCACTTTAATCTGATACTTTCTTATCTCTGAGTTATATAAAACGAACGCAGGTTCGTAATTAACAAATACTCTCCTGCGTTGTTTATTAACATCGACAATCGAAGTGACTAAATATTGTATATCTGAAGAAACTTCATCATTATACATTTACTTCTTCCGCCTCTTTCTCGCCAGTCTTTTTCTTAGACTTAGCTTTAGTATCTTCTGCTTCTGCCGTATCAGCTTCTTCACCTATTCCATAATGGGCACGAACTTTCTTATCTATCTCATCCTTTAATTCCGGATTGTTAAGAAGAAACTGCTTAGCATTCTCTCTACCCTGTCCAATCTTCTCTCCATTATATGAAAACCAAGCTCCACTCTTCTGTACAATTCCCACATTAGAAGCTAAATCAATTAAATCGCCCTCTGTTGATATTCCTTTACCAAACATTATATCAAATTCCGCTTCCCTGAATGGAGGTGCAACCTTGTTCTTAACTATCTTAACCCTTGTACGGTTACCAATAACTTCTCCACCAGACTTTAATGTCTCTATCTTACGGACATCTAGTCTTACAGACGCATAGAACTTAAGTGCACGTCCACCTGTGGTTGTCTCTGGGTTACCGAACATAACTCCAACTTTCTCTCTTAACTGGTTGATAAATATAACAACACAATTATTCTTACTTACAACAGGAGTAAGCTTTCTTAAAGCCTGTGACATAAGTCTTGCCTGTAAACCTACATGTGAATCACCCATATCACCATCAATCTCAGCCTTAGGTACAAGTGCAGCTACTGAATCGACAATAACGATATCAATAGCACCAGATCTTACCATTGTCTCACATATCTCAAGTGCCTGCTCACCACTGTCGGGCTGTGATATATATAAATTATCAATATCTACACCTATATTCTTAGCATATACAGGGTCAAGTGCGTGCTCTGCATCTATAAATCCAGCTATACCGCCACGCTTCTGAACTTCTGCAACCATATGAAGTGCTACTGTTGTCTTACCTGATGATTCAGGACCATATATCTCAACAACTCTTCCCTTAGGCACTCCACCTAAACCAAGTGCTATATCAAGGCTTAATGAACCTGTCGGAATACATTCAACATTCATATTAGTAGCTGAATCACCAAGCTTCATTACAGAGCCCTTACCAAACTGTTTCTCAATATTAGAAATCGCAGCATCAAGTGCTTTCATCTTATCTTCATTATTAACCAATTATAAATACCTCCATATCAATGAACATTCGTTCGTCTTTAATGATAATATTATATACTGTGTCATTTGTCAATAGCTTTTCGAACATTCATTCTGTAAAAATAGTAAATTTAATTAAACACTGTATATATTCACCTGAAATCTATACCAGCCAGTACATTACAGCATTAAAAATGCCGGTTATAATCCGGGTTAATTATATAATGTCAACTTAATATAACATCTAATTACAACATAGTCCGAATTATAATTGCAGCCCTGGATCAAGTCTTAGTTATTATTACTATGTAACATATTGGATAAATATATCCTACCATATACCACTCTTTGTGTAAAGATATAAATAATATTTTACCAATATATTATACTGATATTAACATCTATATTGCTTCAAATTGCTGATTAAATATGATATCAAATTATACTTCAATCATATCCTGCAAGCCTATACCTGCGACAATTCTTCCAGTATCATATTCAGAGCTTCCTCACAGGCTTTTTTACGTACAGTCTCCCTGTCACCTGTAAAGTTGAATTCTTTAGCATAGCTCCTGCAATTATGTGCTATTCCAATATATACAAGACCTACAGGTTTATCGTCTTCCATAGACGGACCTGCAACGCCTGTCACTGATACAGCTATATCCGCATTGGCGGCTTTTAATGCTCCGTCTGCCATTTCACAGGCTGTATTACTGCTCACCGCTTTATATCGTTGCAGTGTATCATTGCTGACACCAAGTATTTTGTGCTTAGCTTCATCGCAATAAGTAATATAGCCTTCGTGAAATATTTCTGATGCACCGCTTACATTTACAATTGAAGATGCAACCATACCGCCTGTGCAGGACTCAGCAGTTGTCAGCAGGCAGTTGCACTCTTTTAATTTCTTAACAACTTCTTCCTCTAATTTCATATTTCGTTTCGACTCCTTTTATTAATCCCTTCATAATTCAACAATGGTTCGGATGCACAATACACCCGAACCATCATCTGCAAATATTAAACATAAACATTTAACACATAAAAACATCGAATAGCTATTCCATATCAATCAGCAATTAACAATCACCTCTGTTTATTAATTAATCTGTCTTTATCAATTTTTAATAAAACAGCTTATCAATATCAACTAATTATTAGAACCCTCTATAAAGATTTTATAATTCTTTACAATATAATCAATCAGTGAAACAACCGTAAGTATAAGGGCAATATATGTGACTACCATATTAACAACCCCGCTAAATGGATAATTCAGGTCTAATATAAGAAGAATTATCATTATCATCTGGAAAGTTGTCTTAAACTTGCCCCAGTAGCTTGCTGCAATAACAACACCATTATCAGCCGCGATAAGCCTGAAACCACTTATTATAAATTCTCTTGCAATAATAATTATTACAATCCAGGCAGCAACTTTATCAAAATCAACAAGTGCAATAAGTGCTGAACACACTAAAAGCTTATCAGCAAGTGGATCCATAAACTTTCCAAAGTTAGTTACAAGGTTATACTTTCTTGCAATCTTTCCATCAAGAAAATCTGTAATGCTTGCAAGTATAAATATTGCCGCAGCTGCTATATTTCCAGCCATTCCCAATCCCGGTATATATAATACAACAAGAAATACAGGAATCATAATCATTCTTAAAATTGTTAATTTGTTAGGTAAATTCATAATACTCTCCATTCCTACACTTCTGCATATAATCTTACTGCATTGTGCATATTAATATCTGTGATGTTAATTATTCAACAATAGTTCCAATAAGATCATATTCGGTTGAGCCTGTAATCTTAACATCAATGAAATCACCTGACATAAGCTCTCTGTCACATTCAACAAATACAAGACCATCAACATTAGGTGCATCTTTGTATGAACGTCCAACATATGTATTATCTTCTGGTATAAAGCCTTCAATCATAACTCTCACAATTCGTCCAATCATAGCGGCTGACCTGTCTGCCGATATTTCCTGCTGTAACTGCATTAACTCATCTCTGTATTTTTCCTTAATCTCTTCATCAATCTGGTCAGGCATCTGTGCGGCTACAGTATCCTCTTCTCTTGAATATGTAAATACACCTAATCTGTCAAACTCACACTCATCTATGAACTGCATAACTTCCTCGTGATCCACATCTGTCTCACCAGGAAAGCCTGTAATAAGTGTAGTTCTTAAGGCAATATCAGGAATCTCCCTTCTAAGCTTTGCAACAATATCTGTAAGCTCCTGCTTTGAAGTTCTTCTACCCATACGCTTAAGAATATTGTCGCTTGCGTGCTGTATAGGCATATCAAGATAATGACAGACCTTTGGCTCATTTTTAATAGCTTCTATAAGCTCATCATTAATCTCTTCCGGATAACAGTAAAGAATTCTTATCCATTCAAGTCCTTCTATTAAGCCAAGATTATGTAAAAGCTTAGGAAGCGACTTCTTTCCATATAAATCAACTCCATAAAGAGTTGTTTCCTGTGCAACAAGTATAATCTCTTTAACGCCACCCTCAACGAGCTTCTTAGTCTGGTTAACAAGATACTCAATAGGAAAGCTTCTAAAGCTTCCCCTTACCTTAGGTATTACACAGTAAGTACAGTGCTTATCACAACCCTCTGCAATCTTTAAATACTCATAATAACCCGGGGTTGTCACAATTCTATCAGCTTCAACCATTGGCATTCTGTTCGCATCTTCAACAAAATTAGATATGCCCTTTTCTTCAAGTACAGAATTAATCATATCAGCAATCTTATCATAAGAAGATGTTCCAACAAATGCATCTACTTCCGGAATTTCCTTAATAATCTCATCCTGATATCTGTGTGCAAGACAGCCTGCAACTACAAGCACCTTACATCTGGCATCTTTCTTATGTTCTGCCATCTCAAGTATTGTATTAATACTTTCCTGCTTGGCATCGCCTATAAAACAGCAGGTATTAATTGCTATAATATCAGCTTCCCATTCATCATCAGTGAACTCAAATCCCTTATTCTTTAAGATGCCAAGCATATTCTCAGTATCAACAAGATTCTTATCGCAGCCAAGCGAAACAAATAGTATCTTCATAAATAACCTCTATTATACTCTCATAATCATAAAATACTTGTGTATAATAGCATACATTTAACAAAAAATAAATGGCTATCCCCAAGTTAATACAATGTTTAATTAAAATTTAACACATATTAATTATATGATGTTGTGGCAAAAGCCCCAAAATATGAGCAAACTCACATAGTTTTAATCCTTTTGCCCCTGGTATCATTATATTAATGTAGTTATAATAAGTGCCACCGCCGGCAGTGTTATTATGCTTATAAATGTAGTAAGCACCACCATAGCCGCCGCAACATCCTCATCATATCCGAATTGCACCGCAAATACAGAAGATATTGATGCACAAGGACACGCCTCAAGAATAATTACAACATCAGCAACCATTCCGCTGATATTAAATATTTTAAAAATAGCTATGCACACTACAGGTATAATGAACATTCTGACAATAATTGCAAAATATACAAGCTTATTATTAAACATATTCTTTATTGGGCTTGCCGCAATTATCATACCTGTAATAAACATAGATAATGGCGTGTTAATAGCCGCCGCATAACTTATTGGCTGACTTATAATATCTGGAAGCGGAATTCCTGCAATAAATATTAAAAGTCCAATAAACACTGATATTATAGCTGGTGTTGTGAATATCTTTTTAACAATTGCTTTTAAATCAAAGGTTCTGCTTACAATTGAATATCCAAGTGTCCATAAAAAAATATTGAATGCTGTCACAAATGCACTTGCATATATAAGTCCCTCACTTCCAAATAGAGCCTGTATCAGAGGAAATCCCATATATGCTGCATTAGAAAACATACAGCCAAATCTTACGATAGGCACATTATCTCCCTTTAACTTAAAAGATAATAAAAATGTTATGGCAAATCCAACAACTAAAAGCAGTATGCTTAATCCCAATGCGTACAATATATTCTTAAAAATATTGTCATCAAATTCTGTCAGATAAGAATTAATTATCATACAAGGCACAACAAAATATACCAGAAGATCAGAAAATGCTTTCCTTCCCTCTATCTTTACTGCACCTGTCTTAACACATATAAATCCAGAAAATATTAATATAAATAATACAATAACCTGTTTTGCTGTTATAAGAGCTAGTGTCATATATTTTTCCTCCATTGTTATATATAACATATAATAATGCGAAAGAAATTATTCGTCAATATTAAAGTCAGATATAACAATGTATATATTTGAATACTATTCTTTTTTTCTTCTTTAATTCCTTATAAATTTCTTCCGCCGCTTTTCTGTATAAGACCAATACATTCTTCTTATAATATGACCTGCCTTTATCTGTATCAGCAAAACGTATATACATAATACTATCGTATACATTTTTTGCTTCTTCGTATGTAATATTGCCATAACGTGCCGAAAGCTTATAAGCAAAATCTTCCTCTGTCCCGTTATATCCGGTGAAATCTCCCGCAAAATGCAGCATTTCCATTAATCTTTCATATATATCACACGAACTTAAAGACTGAATTTTCCTGAGCCTGCTTACCCTGTATAACTTAATCCATAATGGCAGCAAGACAATTAATATAACAAGAGTCAGTATTGCTATATATTTAACAACCACTACAGCCACTTTAAAGCCTTTTTTTAATGCCACCTTAACAGCTCCGCTTCTTGTACTTACATAAGTTACATCTTCACTGCTATCACCGCTAATGCTCGCTTTATCGAGTGTCCAGCCGTGTTCACTCATAACATTGTTAAATGTATTAATATCATAACCCGGATATGAAACTGCACAGCTTCCATCACTTGCTGGCGTAACATCTACAGGAACCCATCCATAATTATCAATAAATATTTCCGTCCACGCGTGCATTTTTTTATCAGAAACCTCTGCAACATAAGTTGACTGATCAGTTTCCTTGAAGTCCTCGGCACTTAATCTGTAACCACATACATATCTTGCTGGAACTCCGTACAGCCTGTACATAATTGTAGCCACCGTTGCATAATGAACGCAGTAACCCCTCTGTGCATTAAACAGAAAATCCTCCGCAATATCTGATGATCCCAACATTACCCCCGGAGTTCTTGTATATCTTGTATTGCTTAGCAGTGTATACATAATAAATGTAGTCTTATCACTTAGTGATGTTAATGGATTAGCCTGAACATATGAAGTCAGCCTTGGAACCAAACTTTTGGATACAGCAGAATAGATTGGAGTCATAGCTGCCTTATACAACTGCTGTACATTTTTATAATCCCGAACTGTTGTATTATATTTTTCATTACTCTTCTCTCTCCATTCAGACTGCATATCTGCCTGTTCAATATATTCAATATTGTATGTTTTCTTTCCGTCATCACCTTTGCTGAAATTCTTAGAACCACTATTGTAATAAGGCTCTATTGTCTGTTTATAATTATCATTAACATATTTAACATCTAATTTTCTGTTTATTTTATTATTGTTAGAGGTCGCAACAATTCCGCTGTTCCTCATATATATATTAATATAATAATACATCTTTTTAAAATATGTTGATGCGTAAACAGGCTGTGATATCGTTTCTTTCTTAAATTCAGTTCTGTCTATATTCTTACATATAGTATCATCATCAGTTGAATCCCAGCTTCCGCCCTTATATTCGCCACCTCTGAAACCGTAAAGATATAAATCCTCTGTTGGCATTTTACTTACCGTAACTGTCATCTGGGTAATTCCAGACTGGTAATTATTGCCTGAACTTATCTCCCCATTAATCTTAACATCAGAACCCTTGCCTGATATTCTCTTTGATGTCTTATAGATAGTCTGCTCTATGCCCGAAATAGAACCATACATATATTCAGAAAATATATTGGTAATAATATCAGCTGCAAAGAAAATAATCACTGTCGCTGCAATACAATATATTATACTTTTCTTATGTATCAACTTTCCGCTTCTTGTTGTATACAGCATTTTCTTACGTCTTCCAAGCACAGCGTAAGACACGCCCACTATAACCTGATGCATAACTATTACAAATATATGAAACAAGCTTACCTCTAATCTTAATATAGGTGAAGCTGCAAGCATTACAACTGTAACCAGTGTCAATATAACACGGTTTTTAAATATAACCTCTAACAGATATATAATATAAATAAGCACGACACTGCTTACAAACACCACATATGTAACATTCTGTGTATTTGCCCGTCCGTCAACCAGTGCCTGCATTATTGATACAGACTGCTCTGATATACGCTGTATATTAAATACAGACAATATAGCTGTTACAGCCACTTCTCCCACTATCACAAATGGCAGAAACTTCCTCTTATTATAATGTGCATAACTTAAAATATACGCATATATTCCTGAGAATAATAATACTCCCACAACTGTAAAGCTGACAGCATCTAATTCATCAACAAATAATATAACCGATAACAGCCCTGTCATTATCCCTGCAAAGGCTATATAAGGATTACCATTATATGTGTCAGAATGTGCCTGCCTTACATTAATACGCATGTTCTCCATATACATTTTCTCCCAATAACTCAGTAACATCAGATGATGTATCTATCTTTATGATATTCTTATCAATATACTCTCCAAGGCTGTATTCCCTGCTAATATCCGTATCATTATTACGACAATTATAATGAAGCCTATATAATATATAATATACATTCTTTAAATCATCATAATCTGATACTGTCTGTTTACATAAAGCTCCAGAATTAAGATCATTCCACAGCACTGATACCTTCGTGTCGTCCTGAATAAAACCCATAACAAGCATAGCTGTCTTATCATAAAAGCTGCTCATACGCTCAATATTATTAATATCATCAGGCAGTGTATCAAGAAGCACAAGTATCTCCCTGTCAACTTGTCCACAGAATTCCTTAATAAGCAGATCTCCCGTTCTTGAACTTAAATTCCAGTGTATGTGCCTGTAAGAATCTCCTGTCTGATATTCCCTTATCTGTCTTATATCATCGTGTGAACTGCCTTTTCTGTTGATATACAACTCTATATTATTATTGCTTTCATATTGTGAAAAAGCGCCTTCATATATACTGCTTTCAACTTCTGGAAATATCAAAATATTCATTATGCTTAAAGGCTTTATTGTGCAATGAAACAAGCCTGTGCAATCATACACTTTTGCTTTAACTATCTTTACATCAGCCATTCCACAATATGGCAGGCTGACAGATAAATCCATATTATCCTTCCTGCCTTTACAGCCTCCGTACAGCTTTACGTTCTTTCGGTATTTCTTGTATTCTTTACCTTTCTTATCACAATATGACACGACTACATCTAATCTGATTTTCGTGATTGGTATTCCTGTTTTATTGCTTACATTAATTCTTAACTGGCAGCTAGAATTCTTTAACTCCTCTGCCAGATTAACATCAAAATAAAATGCAACATTTCTTTTATATATACGAGTTAATATATACATACCTGCTATTAGCAGAAGATTAACAGCTACATAAAGCATAAGTGCAAATGAATGAAATATGCCTGCTACATACCACACAACAGCAAGTATAATAATCAAAAATACACCTGTCATTATGCCTTCTTTCCTACTGCTGGCTTAGCAACTGATTTCAAAATATCATTAATCACTTCTGCCTTGTCTTTACCGTCCATTCTCGCCGCCATATTAAGAATTATTCTGTGTGTTATAACATACTCAAACTGTGCAATAACGTCCGCAGGAACAACATAATCCCTTCCGTTAAGCCAGCTCCACGCCTTACACATCTTTACAAGTGCTATAGTCGCTCTAGGACTTGCACCTCTTTCTATATAACGTGACTTTCTAGTAGCTGTAACAAGATTAACTATATATTTGTATATGCTCTCATTCATATATACATCATATATTTTATTCTGCATACTTATAAAATCATCTATGCTTACCACAGGTATCATATCACTTGTCCTGCTCTGCTTTCCTACAGACATAGCCATATCAAGTTCGCTTTCATAATCAGGGTAACCGATTGATAAAGTAATCATAAATCTATCCATCTGTGCTTCTGGAAGGCTCTGTGTTCCTGCATTACCAAGCGGATTTTGTGTTGCAATAACAATAAAAGGTTCTGGAACTTCTCTGGTAACGCCCTCAACGCTTACCTTTCTTTCTTCCATAACCTCTAAAAGTGCTGACTGTGTCTTAGGTGATGTTCTGTTAATCTCATCAGCAAGCAGCAGATTACAGAACACGCTTCCCGGCTGATATATGAATTGACCTAAGTCATTTCTGTATACTGAATACCCTGTAAGATCAGACGGCATCACATCCGGAGTAAACTGCACCCTCTTGCAGTCAAGTGCCATTGCCTTAGAAAATGCTGTCGCAAGTGTTGTCTTACCAACACCAGGAATATCCTCCAAAAGTATATGGCCTCCAGCCAGAAATGCCGCCATAATCTCTTTTATTTGTTTATCTTTTCCTAATATAACATTGTTGACCTGCTCTATTACATTAAGTGCCTTTAGTACATTATTATCCAAAACCTCTTCCTCCCTGATATATATGCTTAAAATTATACACTATATACAATAACAAAGCAAAAACAATATATTTTTTATTCAGTTTTATTCATCTGTATAAGAGATGGCACATTTTACGGCTCTTCTCCAGCCTGCGAGAAGGTTATCCCTGTCTGATGGTGCCATACTGCTCTCAAATGTGGAAGCCAACTGCCAGTTATCTCTTATCTCATTCAGATCCTTAAAGAAACCAACTGCCAGACCAGCAAGATATGCCGCACCAAGTGCAGTAGTTTCTATACACTTAGGACGTCTTATCTTAGCTCCAAGAATGTCTGCCTGAAATTCCATCAGGAAATCATTGGCACTTGCCCCGCCATCTACTTTTAACTCTTTAACTATATGTCCTGTGTCACTTTCCATTGCCTTTAACACATCATATGTCTGATATGCTATTGACTCAAGCGATGCCCTTATAAAATGTTCCTTGTTAGCACCTCTTGATAAGCCTACAACGCAGCCTCTTGCATAAGGATTCCAGTAAGGTGCACCCATTCCTGAAAATGCAGGAACAATATATACTCCATTGGTGTCATTTACCATTCTTGCATAATCTTCTGATTGTGAGGAGCTTCTTATAAGCCTCATCTCATCACGAAGCCATTGCACAATTGCACCGCCTGTAAATACACTTCCCTCAAGTGCATAATGAAGCTGGTCATCACTTCCTGCCGCAATCGTAGTTATAAGACCATGCTTAGAATCCACCGGCTTATCCCCTGTATTCATAAGAAGAAAACAGCCTGTTCCATATGTATTCTTTACTTCTCCCGGCTCAAAACAGCACTGTCCAAAAAGTGCCGCCTGCTGGTCACCTGCCGCACCTGCTATTGCGATATTTCCGGCAAGAACAGAAGGGTCTGTATAACCATATATACAACTTGAAGGTTTTACCATAGGAAGCATAACCTCTGGTATGTTGAACTTTTCAAGAAGTTCTTTATCCCAGCACCTGTTATAAATATCAAAAAGCATAGTTCTTGAAGCATTAGTATAATCCGTGACGTGCACTGCCCCGCCTGTAAGTTTCCATATAAGCCATGTATCAACCGTGCCGAATAACAATCTGCCTTCTTCTGCCTTTTTCCTTGCTCCTGCTACATTACTAAGTATCCACGCAATCTTAGTTGCACTAAAATACGCATCTGGAACAAGCCCTGTCTTTGCCTTGATTACATCTGCATAACCATCTTTTACAAGCAGATTAATATCCTTGGCTGTACGTCTGCACTGCCATACAATTGCATTGTATACAGGCTCACCAGTTTCTTTATCCCACACAATTGTAGTTTCACGCTGGTTGGTTATTCCAATGCCTGCTATATCATTAGGCTTAGCACCCAAAAGTGCCATAGCCTCAGACATAACTGCATACTGTGTTGACCATATCTCCATTGGATTGTGTTCCACCCAGCCCGGCTTAGGATATATCTGTTCAAATTCCCTCTGTGCCATTGAACAGATATTGCCAGCCTTATCAAATAATATACATCTTGAGCTTGTCGTTCCCTGATCAAGTGCCATAATATACTTTGCCATATTACTCCTTATTTAATGCCTCATCTAATGTATGCCAGCCAAGTACAGCACATTTTACTCTTGCAGGCATATGTGATATATCTTTAAGTGCTGATGCCTCGTCTAATTCTTCAATCTCCTCATCGGTTGCTTCACCCTTAATCATCTTAAAGAATAAATCTCCAAGCTTTAAAGCTTCTTCTTTAGTCTTTCCAATTATCATCCCAAGCATAATATCAGCCGATGCCTGGGATATAGCACAGCCATCTCCAATAAAAGCTCCGTCCTTAATAATACCGTCTTCAACCTTAAGCTTAAGCCATATATCATCACCACAGTTAGGATTTACACCCTCAAGGACGATATTGGCATCTTCTAAGTCGTGTTTAAATTCTGGTCTTATATTATGTTCTGTAAGTATTTCATTATAAAAGCCTCTATTCATCATAACCCATTCTCCTTCTTACGTTAAGCACACTCTCAACAAATGCTTCTGCTTCCTTCTCTGTATTATAGAACATAAAACTTGCTCTTGTCGCATTATTAACTCCAAGAAATGTAAGCAGTGGCTGTGCACAGTGATGCCCAGCCCTTACATCTATTCCGTCAGAAGATAATATCTCGCTTACATCGTGTGGGTGAACCCCATCTATTGTAAATGCTGCTATTCCTGTATGGTTCTTATAATCATCAGAGCCTAATATATGAATGTACTTATGGTCTTTAAGTCCGTTAATAGCAATCTTTGCAAGTCTTTCTTCTTTCTGCTGTATATAATCAAAGCCTATCTCACTAATGTATTTAATTGCTGCTGCAAGACCAACAGCTCCTGCCGCATTTACCGTTCCTGCCTCGAACTTGTGTGGAAGTTCCGCATAAGTTGCACCATCTCTAGTAACTGAATTAATCATCTCACCACCTGTAAGAAATGGCTGCATATTCCTAAGTATGCTTTCCTTACCATAAAGTACACCAATTCCCATAGGTCCCATAAGCTTATGTCCTGAAAACGCAAGAAAATCAGCATCTAAGTCTTTTACATCAATCTTCATATGTGGAGCACTCTGTGCCGCATCAACAACCATAACAGCACCATTATCGTGTGCTATTTTGGCTATCTTTTTAATTGGATTGACACAGCCTAATACATTGGAAACCTGTGCAACTGCAACGATCTTAGTATTAGCATTAATTCCCTCTTTAAGAGTATCATCTTTTAATGTTCCGTCCTTCTCACATTCCAGATATCTTAAAGTTGCACCTGTCACTCTTGCAACCATCTGCCATGGCAGAAGATTGCTGTGGTGTTCCATTATTGAAACTGCTATTTCATCTCCAGCCTTAAGATTATTAATACCATAGCTGTATGCAACAAGGTTAAGGCTTTCTGTTGTATTTCTTGTAAAGATTATCTCCTTATCAGAGTCCGCATTAAGAAACTGTCTTACAACCTCCCTTGCATCCTCATATTCCTTAGTAGCGGCAAGACTTAATGGATAAAAGCCACGGAGAGGATTGGCATTATTAACCTCATAAAATCTGCTTTCAGCATCAATTACGCACTGTGGCTTCTGTGCTGTTGCCGCATTATCAATATATATAGAAGAATTATTATTAAGAAGTGGAAAATCTTTTCTATAATCTTTCTGCTCTTTAATCTCCATTACTGCCTCCATTACTGCAACACTTCTTCAAGTTGCTCCTCTGCAAGCTTTTCTGTGTCATCGTCATTAATCTTTCTTATAATAACTTCAATTCTTCCTTTAGTCATTATATCCTCAGCGTTCTTCTTATCAATGCCTCTTGAAGCATAATAGAACAATGTTTCCTCATCAAGTTCACCGATTGTAGCTCCATGTGAACCATTAACATCTTCCTCTGCACAGAGTATAAGAGGTATTGTCTTATTTCTGACATCTTCGCCAAGTAAAAGTACATTTTCTGTCTCTGCACCAACTGAACCAGAAGAACCATTTTTAAAATCAATAGAACCTCTGAAAAGCTTAGAAGCTTCGTCCTTTAATGCACCATCAACTCTTATTCCGCTGTTAGTTTTCTTTCCAATATGATTAGATATAAGGTTAATATCTATATTCTGCTTCTTAGCTCCAAGGTATCCAATATCTGCTGTAAATGCAGAATTATTGCCTATAAGCTCTGTCCTTATTCCATCATAAAGGCTGCCCCTGCCTACGAATACCTGAACAATCTCAAATGAGGCATTATCTGAAAGCCTGCATCCTGTATCGCTTAATACATCAATGCTTTCTGGCTGCATATATACCTGAATAAGGCGTACCTTGCTGTTAAGACCTGTATCTATAAGTGTTCTTAATGCTACCCTGCCTTCTGTACTGCTCTCACCTTTAAAGTTCTCAATTATTGTAAATGTAACATTATCCTCTACATTAACTATAATCTTTCCTGACTGGTTCTTATCATTGCCATTGACATTAATATATAATGTCTGGCCGTTAGTTTCTTTATCTGCATTTACAAGTAATGTATTAGTTACGCCTGCTTCAAATAACACATCTGCTTCTTTGCCTGCACCTGTAAGAACTGCATTTTCTATATCACTGTAATCTTTAGCATTAACATCTGAACATACCTTATCACAGCCTTTTGTATCCATATTACAAGGTACTAAATTATCATCCCATAAAAGACGTGTATCATTCATATTAAGCTGGTACCATGTCTTTGCTGGAAGTGCATTTATTCTATATTCATTATTATTCATAAATTTCTCCATTCCTGCTCATCTTATCAGCACAATTAACCTATACTGCCTTTCATTTCAAGTCTTATGAGATTATTCATTTCAATTGCATATTCAAGTGGAAGCTCCTTAGATACGTTATCTGCAAATCCACTTACGATACAGGCTCTTGCATCTTCCTCTGTCATTCCTCTTGACATAAGATAGAATACTGCTTCATCGCTTATGCTTCCAATCTGTGCTTCGTGTCCGACATCCGCCTTGCTTGTCTTAATATCCATTGCCGGGATTGTATCTGAACGTGATATGCTGTCAAGCATAAGTGACTGACACGATACAGAAGCCTTGGAATTCTCTGCCTTGGAATTAACTATAACTGATGACCTGAATGTACTAATTCCACCATCCTTTGATATTGACTTAGTATTAATATATGAGCTTGTGTTCTTTCCTGTATGGACAACCTTTGCACCTGTATCAAGATTTTGTCCTTTTCCTGCAAATGTAATTCCTGTAAATTCCATTTTAGAATTATCACCCTTAAGAATACTCATAGGATAAAGATATGATACGTGTGAGCCAAATGAGCCTGATACCCACTCAATTGTACCACCTTCCTCAACAATAGCTCTCTTAGTATTAAGGTTATACATATTCTTAGACCAGTTCTCTATAGTTGAATATCTAAGCTTGGCATTCTTTCCTACAAATAGCTCAACACAACCGGCGTGAAGATTGGCTACATTATACTTAGGTGCTGAACACCCCTCTATGAAATGCAAATCAGCTCCCTCATCTACAATAATAAGTGTATGCTCGAACTGTCCGGCTCCCGGTGCATTAAGCCTGAAATATGACTGTAATGGTATCTCAACTGATACTCCCTTTGGAACATATACGAAAGAACCACCAGACCATACTGCACCATGAAGTGCCGCAAACTTATGGTCAGTAGGCTTAACAAGCTTCATAAAATGTGTACGCACCATATCTGCATATTCACCCTTTAACGCACTCTCCATATCTGTATATACAACACCCATCTCAGCAACTTCCTGTCTTACATTGTGATACACAAGCTCTGAATCGTACTGTGCTCCAACACCAGCAAGTGACTTTCTTTCTGCCTGTGGAATACCAAGCTTTTCAAATGTATCCTTAATGTCTTCTGGTACTTCTGACCATTTAGCTTTCATATTAGTATTAGGTCTTACATAAGTTACTATATTGTCCATATTAAGACCTTCTATAGATGGTCCCCAGTCAGGTACTTTCATATTATTATATATCTGTAATGACTCAAGCCTGAAATTCTGCATCCAAGCAGGGTCATCCTTCTCCTTTGAGAGCTTCTCAACTATCTCAGGAGTAAGACCAGCATTTAACTTATATGTGTCCTTATCATCATTCTTGAAATCATATATGTTTCTATCTATATCATCTACATATGTCTTTTCTTTCATAATTCGATGTAAACTCCTTTCATATATCAACGTATGATTATGGCTGACTATTCTGCTTCGTATTCTGCGAAACCATTTTCATTAATCTTATCAACAAGTGAAGCATCACCTGTGCTTATAATCTTCCCCTCAATCATAACGTGTGTATAATCAACTGATAAAGATTCAAGTATTCTTGTGCTGTGTGTAATTATAAGAAGGCTTCCCTTGCAGGTCTTCTGGTATTCTTCTATACCTGCTGATACAGTCTTTACAGCATCAACATCAAGTCCTGAATCTGTTTCATCAAGAATTGCAAATGATGGCTTTAACATAAGAAGCTGTAATATCTCTGCCTTCTTCTTCTCACCACCTGAAAAGCCTACATTAAGATCTCTCTCTGCATAAGACTTGTCCATAGATAAAAGCTCCATAGTCTTTTCAAGTTCTTTCTTGAATTCCATATATCTTGTTCTCTTGCCGGTCTTTAATTCAAGGGCATTTCTTATAAATGAACTGAGTGTAACACCCGGAACTTCAAGTGGGTTCTGGAATGATAAGAACATTCCTGCTTTAGCTCTCTCATTAACTGGTTCATCAGTAATATTCTTACCGTCAAACCATATCTCACCACTCTTTACTGTATATCTTGGGTTGCCCATTAAAGCATAGCCAAGTGTTGACTTACCTGTTCCATTAGGTCCCATAAGTACATGTGTTTCACCCTTGCCTATTGAAAGATTAACACCATGAAGAATTTCCTTATCTTCTACATCTACATATAAATCTTTAACATTTAATAAATTCTTATCTGACATAATACTCCTCATTTCTGCACACTCATTTAAACGCAGACTGCTTTGTGCCAAGTGTGCCAGCACAATGCCGCATATATTATCAGGCATTATATGCCGTCTTATTACCCGCCTTATCAATTGCTGTTGCCGCAACATCTGCGAGTGTCATATTATCAAGATAGTTATTAATTACATCTGCAAGTCCCTGCCATATAGGAAGCGTATAGCAGGAAGACGAATGTTCACACATTAAAGTCTCCTCATTAAGACAGGTTACAGGAGCAAGTGTTCCTTCGGTAAGCTTTAATATCTCACCAACGCTGTAATCCTCCGGCTTTCTTGTTAATCTGTAGCCACCGCCGTGTCCGCTTGCTGCTTCTATAAGATTTGCTTTTGATAACATTCTTGTAATTGTCTCGAGATATTTCTTTGACAATTCTTCTTTATCTGATATCTCCTTTAATGGTATATACTCATCACTATGATGAACTGCAAGATATACCATTACTCTTAAGGCATACCGCCCTTTCGATGATATTATCATTTCCTTGCTTCCTTTCTTATTATCATCTTTTTGTATGATATTATACCCATTCGCCTACCGTGTCAATGGGTGAATGTGAAACATTTTCTTCTGACAATATAATAAGCTGTCATCATAGCAATTCCTGTGATTACCCACGATATTGGATATATAATCATAAGCACCCAGAATACGTGTACAACCTTACATACTGTTGATATCCATATAAGTCTTATAACACACGAACCAACACAGGTAATTACCGCTGGAAGCAGTGAATATCCCAGACCTCGCATAGCTCCTGCGCTTATCTCATATACTGCTGTTAATAATTCCAGCGTTGTTGCAATGATAATTCTCTGCCTCGCAAATACAAGAACATCTGCATCGGTCGTATATATACGAAGAAAGAATTCCCTTCCCATAACAAATATACCCGAAAGAATACCACACAATACAAGCGCAAACACTAAAGATATGCGGAATATTTTCTTACATCTGTTATATTCCCCTGCGCCATAATTCTGGCTTGTAAATGTTACTGCCGCCTGAGCGAACGCATTTACAAGGAAATATGCAAAGAATTCATAATTAAGTGCCGCCGCTGAACCTGCAACTGCACTTGAACCAAAGCTGTTAATTGTGCTCTGTATACACACATTGGCTATTGAGAACATCATTCCCTGAAGTCCTGCCGGAATACCTATAACCAATATTTTCTTTAATTCCTTAACAGATATCTTAAGCTGTCTTAATTCCAGCTTTATAGGCTCTGATTCGTGTGTAAGAATATATATAACCATTGAAGAACTTACTATATTAGAAATAACTGTTGCAATCGCAACTCCTGACACACCTAATCTGAACACTATAACAAGCACAAGATTAAGAAGTGTATTAATAACTCCTGCAACAATAAGACAATAAAGAGGTCTTCTGCTGTCGCCCGTACTTCTAAGAATTGATGAGCCAAAGTCATACAGCATAATAAATGGCATACCTAGAAGATAAATTCTAAGATACAACACGGCAAGGTCAATAACATCCTCCGGTGTTCCCATAAGAAGAAGCACAGGTTTTGCTATGAACTGACCTGCAATCATAACAAAAAATCCGCTTATAATGGCAACAAGTATTGCTGTATGTATTGCGGCGTGTATGTTTTTTTCTGATTTCTCTCCTATATAACGAGCAATAACAACATTTGAACCTAATGATATTCCTATAAAAAGATTAATCATAAGTGATATTAAAGAACTGTTGCTTCCAACAGCCGCCAGTGCCTGACTGCTTGCAAATCTTCCGACCACCGCCGTATCAACAGAGTTAAACAACTGCTGTAATATACTGCTTGCCGCAAGTGGAAGAGCAAACAGAAGTATTTTGTTCCATAAAGCTCCACTTGTCATATCTATCGATTTTTTATTAGATACACTCATATATACCTCCTGTGTGTTTAATATATTTAATCATCTGAATACTTAATAGCTTATATATTCTACACCCAAATACAAGTGTGTCAACAATACTTATCAAAAGCACTTTAATAAAATATAATTATTTAACTTCAATTTATCTCTTGTATGTGTTAATTACTGACATACTTATCAATTACGTCAATTACAATTTTATTTTTAATATGTTATACTGTGCGTAGTCAACAAGATATAAATATTAAATATAATGAAAGGAACTTTTTATGAATTCATCTACAACTGACAACCCTCTGGGTTATAAAAAAGAGTCCACTCTTTTAATTAATTTTGCGATTCCCTGCATAATCTCAATGCTGGTAACTGCTCTTTATAATATAGTAGACCAGATATTTATCGGACAGGGTATTGGTATGCTTGGCAATGCCGCAACTAATATTGCGTTTCCACTATCAACTACATGCACTGCTATCTCACTTCTGTTAGGAATAGGAAGTGCTACGAACTTCTCACTTCATCTTGGGGCTGGCGAGAAGCATTTATCAGAAAAATATGCTGGCAACGGAATATTTCTTATGGCGGTATGCGGAACTGCATTGTTCTTAATTACAACAATATTCCTTACGCCTATGCTTAAATTCTTTGGTGCAACTACTGACGTTCTGCCATATGCTAAGGCTTATACAAGAATAACAGCGTTTGGATTTCCATTTCTTATCGCCAACACAGGTATGAGTAAGTTGATACTTGCTGACGGAAATCCACGCTACTCTATGACTTCTATGCTTGTTGGTGCTATTGTGAATACAATATTAGATCCTATATTTATCTTTATATTTAATATGGGAATGACAGGTGCAGCTTTAGCAACTATTACAGGCCAGATTATATCTTTCTGCATAAGCTTAAGATATATGTTCCATTTTAAGAATATTAAACTTAGCGGGGACAGCTTTAATATAAAATGGTGTTACTGCAAGAACATTTTAATACTTGGTGCAAGTGCCTGCTTTAACCAGATTGCTATGACAATTGTCCAGATTGTTATGAATAATACACTGTCCCGCTATGGTGCACAGTCAATCTACGGCGGTGATATTCCACTTGCGTGTGCAGGAATAATAACAAAGGTTAATATGATATTTATGTCCTTTGTTATTGGTATATCACAAGGCACACAGCCGGTTATCGGATTTAACTATGGCGCACGTAAGTACAAACGTGTTAAAAAGACATACCTTTTAGCACTTGGAGCAGCTTCTTTCTTATCACTGATTGCATTTTTCTGTTTTCAGGTATTTCCAAGACAGATTATCAGCGTATTCGGTAACGGAAGTGAACTTTATTTCCAATTCTCTGAGCGGTATTTCAGAATATATATGTTCCTTACTTTAATTAATGGAATACAGCCGGTTACATCCAACTTCTTTAACTCTATCGGCAAATCGAGCCTTGGCGTATTATTAAGCCTTACACGACAGATATTATTCTTACTTCCGCTCATAATAATATTCCCAATATTTATGGGAATTGATGGTGTTATGTATGCCGGCCCGATTGCCGATGCCGCAGCCGCAATTGTGTGCGGATATTTCACGATAAGAGAATTAAAAGAGCTTACAGCTAAAGATAAAGCAAGTAATTATCTAACCAAAAAAATCACATATAATTAGTTGCCTAATATTTTCTTTAAATCTTCCTCTGGTGTACTGATAGGTGCTATAGCATAATTCTCAACAAGTATCTTCAGTACATTAGGTGAGATGAATGCTGGAAGTGTAGGTCCTAAAAGTATATTCTTAATTCCAAGATGAAGGAGTGTAAGAAGTATACATACAGCTTTCTGCTCATACCACGATAAAACCATTGAGAGTGGAAGCTCATTTACTTCACATTCAAATGCTTCTGCTAAAGCAATTGCTACCTTTATCGCACTATAGGCATCATTACACTGTCCCATATCCATAATTCTTGGAAGACCATCAATATCTCCAAGCTCAAGGTCATTAAATCTGTACTTGCCACAGGCAAGTGTAAGAATTATAGACTCTGCTGGTGTCTTTTTAACAAATTCTGTATAATAATTACGTCCCGGTCTTGCACCATCACAACCTCCTACTAAGAAGAAATGGCTGATTGACCCATTCTTAACACCTTCTATTACCTTATCAGCAACGGAAAGCACTGCTGAATGTCCGAAACCTGTCATCACATACTCTCCGCCATTAATGCCTGTTCTATGCTGGTCTTCTTTATATCCGCCAAGCTCAAGTGCCTTATTGATTACAGGTGTAAAATCTTTATCTTCCCCGATATGCACCATCTGTGGATATGACACTACCTCTGTTGTAAATACCCTGTCTTCATAGCTTTTCTTAACTGGCATAAGGCAGTTAGTTGTAAATAATACAGCTCCCGGAATTGCATCGAACTCCTTCTGCTGATTCTGCCACGCTGTACCAAAGTTACCCTTTAAATGAGGATATTTATTAAGCTTAGGATATGCGTGTGCTGGAAGCATTTCGCCGTGTGTATATATATTTATTCCTTTATCCTTAGTCTGTTCAAGAAGCAGTTCCAGATCTTTTAAATCGTGTCCTGTTACAACAATAAATGGTCCTTTTTCTACATTCAAAGTAACCTTTACCGGTGAAGGATTTCCATAACTTGTTGTATTAGCCTTATCTAAAAGTTCCATACATTTCAAATTAACTTCACCAACTTCCATAACTACAGGAAGAAGCTGGCTTTCGTCCAAATCAAAGCTTATATATGAAAGAGCCTTGTAGAAGAACTCATTAACTGTATCATCTGTATAGCCTAACACCATTGCGTGGTAAGCATAAGCTGCCATTCCTCTTACTCCAAAAAGGATAAGTGATTTTAATGAACGTATATCAGCATCTGCATTCCATATCTCATTCATATCATAATCATCTGTATTGCCACATCTTGCCTCACAGGCACTACAGCCTGGTGATATAATATTCTTTTCATTATGAACCTTATCAATCATATCCTGTAATGTCTGATTATTAAAATTCACATTAGTTATTGTTGTAAACAGACCTTCGATTATTATTCTGTCTGTATTCTCTGTCTTAGGATTGCTTCCGCAGGTCTTAACAAGTCCTATAAGTGCACCTGTAAGCTCGTCCTGAAGCTTTGCTGTAGAAGCGTCCTTTCCACAGACACCTGCATTACCTGTACAACCCGAACATCCTGCTGTCTGCTCACACTGAAAACAAAACATTTTATTATCCATATATTTACTCTCCATTATTTAATCTATTTATCCTGGTGCTTCTGCACCCGACACGCACATTATATTTAATGGAGAATTAATTTTCTGTTGTTTATACAACATTTTCTTAATTTATAAATAGAAATAATTTCCTGACATAATACTAATATCTACTTTTCAATGAATACATTTTTCCTGTGATATTTTATATACTTTATGTTCTCTTCTGTAATATCTATTTTCATCGTAGGTGTTATATTCATATACATTCTGTTATTATCATCTAACTTTTCAGAAATTAAAATTCTGCCAGTATCATCAAATGAAATATAACCTCTGTCAAATAACTTATCTGTAAAGTGTCCGTCATGATCTAATGCTGAAAAAAAGAGCAAGTGGTTTTTCCTGTCCACCTGCTCTAAATACTTCTCGTGTTCTTTTTCTCGCCAGTAGACTATATATATCTTCACTGACTTTTACCTTTTGTCCTCTGATGTAAAGATATTACTCTTTTGCCATAAAGTTTCCTCCATCTCTTTTTTATCTGCTTGTTTTTCAGTAAGCGCTACATAATAAGTCTCTATTTTTTCAATAACTATTGCAAAATTATATCTTGTTTAAGAAAATATTTTAATTTTAAAGATAAAAAATTCTTCATCCTGCAATGCTTTATATTCTATATTGTAATTATTCAGAATATTACTTACAATATATAAACCTAATCCATTACTATTTTCCTTATTTAAATCAAATTTAACATCAAATATTTTATCCATATTCGAAATTTTATTGTTACCGTATGAATTCTCTATATATAACCAATCATTAACTATCCCAATATTAATTACCCCATTTACATCAGTATATTTTACCGCATTACTAATCAAATTAGATAAAATAATCTTTAAAGCTGTTTTTCCTATATAAACATTCTCATCTAATATATAATTATTGACAGTTATTTTCTTTTGATTTGCTAATATTTCATACTTTTTTAATACATCTTCTAATGTATCATTTATTTTCAAATATTCTTCATCATTATTCAAATTTTCTATAGAATGAACTGATAATATTTGAGAAATATTTTTTGTTAAACTATCAACGATTTCAATACATTCATTAATATAAATATCTCTTTCTTTATATTTTCCAATATTGTATTTCATGTTTTCCAGTATTATTTTAAGACTAGCAAGAGGAGTTTTAAGTTCATGGGATGCACCTTTAAAAAAGTCATATTTTAACTTTTCTAATTTTAAAATTTCTTTATTTTTAAATTCCAAATTATCAATTGTTCTTAATAAAGTAGAATACAAATCATTAATTTGTTGTTTTAATTCTCCAACTTCATCATTAGAATTAACTTTTAACCGCGTTTCTTTATCAAGTTCCATCATTTTATCAGTAACAATTTTTATTTCCTGTATATTATTTTTTATTATTTTTGCATAAATTAAAGAAATAATAGCAGAAAATAAAATTGATATAAATAAAGAATATGGTAAAAATTTAATACTTAAATCTTTCGCATCTTTTTGCATATCAGCTGTAGAAACAAATTGTAGATTTATTTTTTCACCATCATTAAGAGTTATTTCTCTTTCTTCAATTATCAAAGAATTACTATCACTTTCTAAATTAACATTTATATCATCTTTGATTTGTATTTCATTTTTATTATTTTTTTCTTTTATAAATGCTTTTATTTCACTACTCTTCGAATAAAGCTCCAAAGTTTGTTCTATGTATTTTATTTCTTTTCCATTCATATTACTAGAAATTTCATTTGCAATATTATGGATCTTTTCTTTTCTTGTCTCCAAATATGTTTTAGGAAAGATAAAATAAACTAATGAATGAACTAATATAATTATTATTGCAAGAACAGAAAATATTTGTATGAACATTTTGGGAAATATCTTTATTTTTTTCATTTTCTCTCCAATTTATATCCTACATTTCTTATAGTAGTTATACAGTCTAATTGTAATTTTTTTCTAAGTTCTTTTATATATACATCTATTACCCGATCATAAGGAATTTCTTCGCTATCTTTCCATACATAATCAATAATTTGCATTCTTGTTAACACCTGTCCATTATTATCCAATAAACATTTTAATACTTCTAGTTCTTTTGCATTTACATCTATCTCTTCTCCATTTATTTTAGCTGTATAGCTATTAAAATTAACTGATAGATTCTTATATTCAAACTTCTCTAAATGTCCATAATTCTTCTTAATTAAAGAATCTATTCTGGCCTTTAAGACCGGCAATGAAAATGGCTTTTCTATATATCCATCTGCCAAATTAGTAAATGCATCGATTTTATATTCTTCATCACTAAATGCAGTCAGGATTAGAATTGGCAAATTGCTTTTCTTTCTAATTTCTTTCAACACTTCTAAACCATTAATAAAAGGTATCTGAATGTCTAAGATAACCAGATTTATATCGCTATTAAATTTTGACAATGCTTCTCTTCCATCTTTAGCTTGAATAACTGTATATCCAAATTCTGAAAGATATTCACTTATCCCCTCTCTTATTATATTATCATCTTCAACGGTTAATATTTTCATGTATACCTCCACTTAAGCATATTCGCTTATATTGTACAGCATATTATTGGGTATTGAAAAGCAAAAAATTTTTGGTGCTTTTCAGCACCAAAAATTTTATTTATTGTCAATTAATAATTCTTTTGGATTCTTTCTTAATATATTGAAAGAAGATATAATCAAAGATACAAGCAGTACTAAATTCATAAATATAACTACATAAATTATGAATTTAGGTAATACATTTATATCTAAACTTGATAATGTCTTGTTAAATCCTTCAGCTTCTGCCCCACCACCTAATTGGCTAGATGCAGATTGTCTAGCTATTTGTTTAGCTATATCACCAGTAACCTTATTCAATATATTATTCCCAAGCTTATCAGCTGTATACCCAGCTAAGAAATAAGAACCAACGAATGCGGGGATTGATATAAATACCATCTCAATTAGGAATTGACCAAAAATTTCTAATTTTGATATACCTAATGATAGTAATACTGCTATTTCTTTCTTTCTAGCATTCATCCATAAGAATAATAATAATGAAACTACAACTCCTGCAAATATTAATGAGCCAACAAATAATTTATTTGAAATTGAGTAGATACCTGATATAGATTGTTGTAATGCAGGGTAATTTGATGAACTTTTAATCAAATTATATTCTCTCCAATTTATATCTAATTTCCCAAGATCTTTTATTACACTATCAAGATTCTTATCACCTTTTACAAAGAATGTTGCATCTTGGTATACAGCTGTATCTTCTGTATTACCATAAACTTTAGCAGCTGTATGAACATCAGTGATTAATGTATTTTCGTATAGTTCTTGTGCTGCACTTACTCCACCGCTATTATGCCCATCGAATAGACCTTTAATTTCTACTTCTACTGTTTCATCTGCACCTTTCTCATTATCAGCATCAAATAAATTAGATTTTATTTTTATCTTATCTCCAACTTTAAGATTATTTTTTTCAGCCAAATCTTTATGCATTAAGATTTTATTTTTATCTTCATTTTCTAAATGCTTTCCTTCTACTAATTTATATGCTCCTGATACAAATTTTGTTTCTTTTGATGAGTCGTTAACCCCAGTTAACATAACTGTTCTTTTAAAATTCTTCGCTCTTTCAGGTGATTGATTCGCAAGAGTCTCTTGAGTTTCAATAATATCATAATCAACTAAATCTGCAACACTGTTTATTCTTTTTACATAAGAGTCTATACTATCTGTTTGAGATATCTTTTTAATATCTTCACCCTTTACATTTCCTCCACCTCTAGGTGTTCCTGGATTTACCTGTCTATTTATCTCCATAGAAAAACTATTTGTTATATTAGCAAATGTTTCTTTTGAAGCTCTGTCCGTAGCATCTTTAATAGATAAACTAATGAGACTTAAAGTTGACATAGATAAAATAACTAATATAATAATTAATGATTTTAAGCTTTTTCTAGTTACATAAGCAAATGCATTTTTTATCATTATTCAACCTCCAAATTCATTTTATTTACTTTTTTCAACTTTTTACCACTTAGTTCTAAAATGATATCCGCAGAATCTGCTACTTCCTTACTATGTGTTACAACTATTACACATTTATTTCTATCTTTAGCTAATGTCTTTAATATATTAATTATTTCTCCAGCAGTAACACTGTCTAGATTACCAGTAGGCTCATCAGCTAGTATTATTGGAGCATCTGATACCAATGCTCTGGCAATAGCTACTCTTTGCTGCTGTCCACCAGATAATTTCATAACATTTCTTTTTATTTGTTTTTTATCTAAACCTAGTTCAAACAAGATACTTTCATCTGCTGATTTATTTACTAATCTAATATTTTCAATTGGTGATAAATAATCTATTAAATTATAGTTTTGAAATACTAAAGATATATTATTTTTTCTATGATTACTATATCCTTTCTTTTGTATATCTTCATTCTTAAACAATATTTGTCCTGTTTGAGGTTTATCAAGTCCAGCAAGTAAGGAAAGAAGTGTAGATTTTCCTGCTCCTGACTTTCCTACTATCGCATAAAACTTCCCAAGTTCAAATTTTTGATTTACTCCTGACAAAACTTTTTCTTTAGAATTGGCATAACTATATGATACATTCTTTATTTCTAATATTTCCATAATTTTCTCCTAACTTATTTTTGATAATATTTCTTTAGGCTTCTTGATTAATATTAATGAAGAAGCAAATACAACTGATAAAACAATAATACTTATTAATATTAAATAACTTTGTCCAAGTGTTGTAATATTTAACATAAAACTACTATCATTTATTAAATTTCCACCAGAAATCATTGAGTTCTCTGAGTTAATTAATCCACCTGCAATTACTTTTATCAATACATTTCCTAAAAATAAGGAAGATATTATACTTGGTATCGATATGAATAATAACTCGAATATAAATTGCATTATAATTTGTATCTTAGATGTTCCAATAGATAAAAATATACCTATTTCATAAATTCTTTCTCTTAACCATAGAATCAAAATCAATGAAAGAACAATAATCCCGCCTAACATAATAGAATAAGTCATTATTTTTATTATATGTTTTATTCCACTCACTGACTCTAAAGACTCTTCAAATGCATTAGAATCTTTTTGAACAAAATACTTTGACTCATCAATCTTAAGCTCTTTCAATTTGTTTAAGGCTAAGTCTGTAGATTCTGCGCTACTAGAATACATTAAAATTTTATTTGCAATTTTGTTATTTTCTGATTTATTTAATATCTCTTGGCTTGTTGAATAATCTACAAACACCATATTTTCACTAAAATCAGAAGATAATCCTGTATATGTTTCTTGTTTTTTACCAGAAAAGATTCCTATAATTTTAAATTTATGACTTTTTATTTTTCCACTTTCTTCAATGTCAAGTAATTCAAGATTAACTTCATCACCTAATTTTAGATTATTTTGTTTAGCAAATTCTTCATGAACAATAATTGAATTCTTATCATTTTCTTCTATATTTTTTCCTTCTTTAATTGTAAACACTCTACTGCTAAACAAAATATTTCTTTTAGTATTATTTGTAGCTTCGAATGAAACAACATTCTTAAATTCGTCAGATAAATCTTCTCTATTTATTCTTTGTTCTCCGCTAACTACTTTAGCATCTTTTAGTTTTGCTAATCCATCATATTGAATTATTATTTTTTCAACTTCTTTTATTTTTTCAATATCTTTAAATTGATTAACGTTAAAATATTTACCATCTTTTTTTGTTATTGAAATTGAAGAATTAGAACTTTCATATAAAGTCTTTTCTATTTCATTGCTTGATTTCATTATTGTTAAACAAGAATACAAGCAAGAAAGAACTATAGTTAATATGATAAAAATTATTAAAGTTCTATTTCTCTTTCTTGTAATATATGCTATAGCATTTTTTATCACTTTCCTAACTACTCCTTTCTATTTTTTAGTATTTCATAACTGCTTTCAATAACATTCTACATACCTTTTATGAAACGTTTATGAAATATAATTTTTTATTTTTCCAAACTATGGTATAATAATATAAGTATTATGCTTAAAATTGTTCTTACACGATTAGTATATGTTCTATTAGTATATGAGTAAGCACAGTAAGTGTACGGACACTTACGAAAAAATTGATGAAGCAGCCCTCTGGGATATGCTTCTTTTTTCAAATAAAAAGACGATAGTTTTTCTATCGCCTTTGATAACCTATTAATGAATCAATCCAAGCTAATCCAGCTTAATTTCAACATCTATATGCTTATCGACATCAATTTTGGACAATAACACTACCGTCTCCACATGGTCACAAAAAGGGAACATATCAAATGGTCTGCACTCCAAAACCTTATATCCACCTTTCATAAGCATATCAACATCCCTTTTCTGAGTATCTGGATTGCACGATACATATACAACTCTTTCTGGCTTAATCTTAAGTACCGACTCAAGAAATTCCTGACTGCTGCCACTTCTTGGAGGATCCATTATAACAACATCAGCCCTCTTATGTGTGGCATATTCAACAAGAAACTTTCCAGCATCATCATTCACAAATCTAATATTCTTTATATTGTTAATCTTAGCGTTGACCTCTGCATCTTTTACCGCATCTGCATTTAACTCAACCCCTATAACCTGTCCTGCCTTGGCAGAAGCTGCTATTCCTATTGTTCCTATTCCACAATAAGCGTCAATAACTGTATCCTTCTTAGTTATTCCAGCCATATTTATCGCCGCCTTGTATAACTTTTCTGTCTGCTGGTGGTTAATCTGATAGAAAGATGATGGGCTTATTCTAAATCTGTAGCCACATAACACATCTTCAATATATCCCTTGCCTGTAAGCACTATATTTCTTGGTCCTAACACCATACTTGTATTGTATTTATTAACATTCTGTACGATTGTATTAATCTCTGGGTGCTTCTCTTTTAATGCTTTAAGAAAATGTGTCTTAGACGGAAATGCAACATCAGCCGTCACAATAACAAGCATAATCTCCTTAGTTGAAAAGCCTTTTCTTAAAAGAATATGCCTTATAAAACCAGTTCCCTTATCTTCATTATATGGCTTGTATTTAAACGACTTAAATAAATCTCTTAATGTAGCTATAATGCTGCTGCACTGTGAATCTTCAAGCAGGCAGTCAGATACAGGTACTATATTGTGGCTGTTCTCTTCATATGTTCCCGTTATAATATTGCCATTCTTATCTTCCCCGACAACAGCGTGAACCTTGTTACGGTAATGCACTGGTCTGTACATTCCTGTTATCTTATCTACTGGACAGATGTCTTTAAAAAGTTTGTCTACATATCCCTGCTTTATCTTTAATTCATTATCGTATTTCATTCCTGCATAGGCACAGCTCCCACATTTTTCTGCACTTTCACAGTTAATTACACGCTTCTTCTCATCATATATATTACTTCCCATAACTTTTATGTTACCTCCCAACATCAAAAGGCTGTCACATATAAAATGCAACAGCCTGTAAATTCTATTATTAATATTACAAATGACAATATTATGCAGTAATCATTATATCAGCAAATATCCATGCATAAAATCAAAATCTGAAATTACATAATTTCACTGTCATCGCCATTGCTGACAATCTTAACCTTGCCTTCATATAACTCTTCTACAGCTATTGAAAGTGGCTTCATATTCTCTGCATTATCGATAAGAGGTGTTCCTATCTGAAGCTTTCTCGCCTCATCTGGTGTTGTAAGCGGCTTTGGCTCATTCTTCTTATCCTTATTATCCTTTTCCTTTTCCTTTGGAGCGTTCTCAGCCTCAATACGAGCCTTTCTAACCTTCTCCTCTATTGTTCTTGCATCAATAATCTCTTTAGCTCTTGCGGCAGTAGCCTTAACAATTGAATAACGGCTCTGTACGATTGGCTGTTCGCCGTCCTCTACCTCACTATTAACAACTGCCATTAATTCTGAATATGATGGATGTAACATTATTATTCTCCTTTCTCATAAGCTTTAAGCTCTTCTTTAATATTATTAATTAAACTCATATTGTTAACTGCTTTTCTCTTCTCACTGTTAACTATAGAATGAATTGCCTCAACACAATCATCCACTTTATCATTGATAACTATATAGTTATAATTCTCTACGCCCTTAGCCTCATCACTGGCTCTTTGCAGTCTCGCCTTTATTGTGGCTTCATCTTCTGTTCCACGTCCTACAAGTCTTCTCTCTAATTCTTCTGCACTTGGTGGCATAATGAATAAAAGAACTGCATCTGGATACATCTTCTTAATATTAAGTGCACCCTGAATCTCGATTTCAAGTATCACATTCTTACCTGCTTCAAGCTGTTCCTCGACATATGCCTTAGGTGTTCCATAATAGTTGCTGACATACTTTGCATACTCAATCAATTCAGAATTATCAATCATACTCTCAAATTCTTCTGTTGATTTAAAGAAATACTCTCTTCCATTCTGTTCACCTTCTCTTGGTGAGCGGGTTGTCGCTGAGATAGATAGAGCATAATCATTATGAAGCTCTAATAATCTCTTAACTACAGTTCCCTTTCCAGCTCCTGAGAAACCTGAAATTACAAGTAATAAACCTTTCTCTTTCATCTCTATTCTCCAATCTGTAAATACCTGTTGGCACGCACACAACATAAGTGTACAAGTTATTATACAGAAATACACCGATTCGTGCAAGCTTTTTTATTCTATATTCTGTATCTGTTCCCTTATTTTTTCTATTTCTGTCTTTAAATCTATAGCTGCATTTGATATTTCTATATTATTCGCCTTAGATAAAGTTGTATTGGCTTCCCTGTTCATCTCCTGTGCTATGAAATCCATCTTTCTTCCAATCCCTCCGTCTTCGTTAAGGCATTTTCTTGCGTGTTCAATATGACTTCTTAATCTTACTGTCTCCTCATCTACGCATACTTTATCAGCATATATAATCACCTCAGAAGCTATCCTGTTCTTATCTATATCAGCATCTGAAAGGATTTCTTCCATCTTGGCTTCTAACTTCTTCTTATAATCTTCTATTATCTGTGGATTTTTTGTTTCAATATAAGAAACAAGCTCCTCCATATGGTCTAACTTTAACAAAAGATCATTCTTTAAGTTCTCACCCTCAATAATTCTTGTATCAGCAAGCCCCTTGCAGGCTTCTTCTATTGCCTCATTAATAAAGTTCCACAATTCTTCTTCATCTTCCTGCGATTCTTCCATTGTGATAACCTCTGGGTATCTTGACAAAGCTCCAACAGTAATATCATTTCTTATATTAAAACGCTCCTCCATCTGTCTGAATATATTCATATATTCCCGTGCTATGCTTTCATTAAACTTAAGGCTTACATTACTCTCTGAATTATCCTCGTATGTAATAAATACATCAATCTTTCCCCTTGATGCATATTTCTTAATTGTATCCCTTATTCTTGCCTCAAATATATTAAGCTTTTTAGGCATCTTTATGCTGTTCTCAAGAAATCTGTGGTTCACTGACTTAATCTCTACTGTTATTTTACGGCTACCTCTCTCTATCTCGCTTCTTCCAAATCCAGTCATACTTTTTATCATCAAAGTGTCCTCATTTCATTCATTCATTGTTGATAACATTAAAAAATATTTTAATACTAAATATAGTTTAATACATCGCTTCTTAAATATCAACTTACATATCAAACTTTTAATTACAACTGCTAATTATATCAATTTTACTTTAACCATACAAGACAACATCTATAAAATATGCTATCATTTATTTTAAAGTATTAAAGGCGTACCAATACGCCAGAATGGAGTATTATGGCATTTGATGGAATTACAATAGCGAATATTGTGCACGATTTAAATAACACAATTCTTGGTGGAAGATTATATAAGATTGCAGAGCCAGAAAATGATGAGCTTTTACTTACCATAAAGGCTAATTCTGGACAATACAGGCTTGTATTATCTGCAAATGCTTCACTTCCGCTTGCATATATGACTAAAGATAATAAGCCAAGCCCCCAGCTTGCACCTAACTTTGTTATGTTTCTTAGGAAGCACATCAATAACGGACGAATTATATCAATAACACAACCCGCTTTTGAGCGAATAATTGATATTGAAATTGAACATTTAGATGAATTAGGTGACCTCTGCCGTAAACATTTAATCACAGAATTTATGGGCAAACACAGCAATATCATATTATGCGATGACAATAACACAATATTAGACAGTATTAAGCATGTGTCAGCACAGATAAGCTCTGTCAGAGAAGTTCTTCCAGGAAGGGAATATTTTATTCCTAATACATCTAACAAGCACAATCCGATGAATATGGATTTTAATACCTTTAATGAAAATATATTATCACAGCCTAAGACTACTGCCAAAGCCTTAAGCAGTGCTTACACCGGAATAAGCACCTGCATATCAGAGGAAGTCTGCCACAGGGCACATATTAACAGTGCCAAACCAGCCAACTGTCTGTCCAATGCTGAAATCATAGCTCTATTTGAAGCATTCAAGGCTATTATTGATGATGTGGCAAATGGAAGTTTCAGCCCTAACATCGTATATGATAACGGTGCACCCACAGATTTTGCCGCGATTCCTCTTACTATGTATGATAAATCCGAAAGCTACATCTCAATAAGTGAATGTCTTATCGGTTATTATCACGAAAAAGAAGTAAGAACACGAATTCACCAGAAATCGACTGATATAAGAAGAATAATTACAACTCATCTTGAGCGTTCTTATAAAAAGCTTGATATTCAGGAAAAACAGTTAAAGGATACTGAAAAACGTGACAAATACAGAGTGTATGGAGAGCTAATCAACACATACGGCTACAATATCGAGGCTGGTGCAAAAAGCTTCACAGCTCTTAATTATTACACTAACGAAGAAATCTCTATTCCTTTGGACGATACATTGACACCAATTGAGAATGCGAATAAATATTTTGCACGATACAACAAATTAAAACGTACTTATGAAGCTGGTGTAAGACTTATCGAAGAGATTAAAGATGAGATTATGTATCTTGAATCAATAATAAATGCCCTTGATATTGCAACTACTGAGAATGACCTTAATAATATTAAAGAAGAACTTATCATAACCGGCTATATCAAGAAGAACAGCAAATCCAAAAGCAAGGATAACAAGAACAACAAACCTCTGCACTATATATCATCAGACGGTTTTGATATGTATGTCGGCAAAAATAATCTTCAGAATGATGAACTAACCTTTAAATTTGCTTCTAATAGTGACTGGTGGTTTCATGCCAAGCAGATGCCTGGTTCTCACGTTATAGTTAAGACTAACGGCAAGGAACTGCCCGACAGAACTTTTGAGGAAGCTGCCGCACTTGCAGCCTACTACTCTAAAGGCCGCGACCTTGATAAAGTTGAAGTCGATTATGTATTAAAGAAAGAAGTCAAAAAGCCTGCCGCTGCCAAACCGGGCTTTGTTGTATATTACACTAACTACTCTCTTATCGCCATAGCTGATATTAAAGGCATTAAAGAAGTTACTGGATGATAAAAAACTGGCTGTCTGAAAGCTTTATATGACTTTATCATATAAATGTTTTCTGGACAGCCAGCTTTTTATTTAATTAACTTAAAGTTCTTAACCCTGTAACAGCTAACACTATAACTCCTATAACATCAGCCACAGCACACAGCATATACATAACTGAAAGCGAAGCCCTGTTTAGTCCTGCCACAATAAGCATAGCAAGACTTAACACAAGCAATGTGTCTGCTATTATATACATACACTTTATATTAATTCTTTCATTAACGACCAATACAATAAATATTATGCCTGTGATTAATGATACGCTCATTCTTACAAGATACCATACAAATGCAGCTTCTGTTAAATCACACAGCGTATTATCTGTTGTAAGGTATCCAAATAATGATGGCGGATTAAACGCATATATAACGGATGGAATAATAACAATAATACTAAATACAGCTATCTCAATAATCATAAGTTTATTATTATTATTTAATACTATTGCAACGCAGGTTACAATAGTAAATATAATAAGCCACGACCAGTTAAAATAGAATTTACTTCCAATATAATAGTCCTGAATATATCCTGCTACAGTCTGTATATACTCATCTGATGATAACATCACCACTCTTGAAATAACAAGATTTCTAATAACTTCAAGTATAAGAAAACCTGATAATGCAGGGAATATATATATAACAGCATTATTATATGCCATCTTATCATTATATATTTTTAGCTTTGTTATTGTACTGCTCTTAACCATTAAAAGTCCTAATACTGATAACACCATAACAAGAGTATAAGCTATTGGTATTCTGGACATTAATTGTACTGTCTGTATATTACCAATATCCGATTTATTCATATAAAAGCTATTTATAAATATATGAACACCTTTTGAACTTTCTGTTATTCTTGCAAATAACAATAACGCACCTGTTATAAATGCACTTATATTAGCAGCTATTGACAACCTTGATGCCATACTCACCTTTTTGTATACACATACCGACGCAGTCACAAGTAGTAATATCGTTATTGGAAATATAATCTTATATATGCTCCCAAAACCAGCATAAAAATAATAATTATAAATTGATGTATCAAGCGTACCGTCATCATATACATTACTATTCATTCTGTTAAGTATATTCTGAAATGTATGCTCCCCTACAAAAAATAATAATACAGCCGCATTTATAACCATAATTAACGCAAGGCTCATAAGCCTTATAAAGGTAATTTCACTCTTTTTCATACTTATCCTCACTCTTTAACTCTCCAGAACCAGCAGTATTACTGCCGGCTCTGAAACATTTTACAATATTATGCCTGTACCTTTATAAATGACTTCTTACCCTTCTTAACAACTACTCCATCACCAGCAAAGAATTCTTTATCAAACTTTGCTGTTATATCAGATACCTTTTCACCTGCAACAGAAGCACCGCCCTGTGAGACAACTCTTCTTGCTTCTGACTTAGTAGCTGCAAGACCTGCTGCGTGAATTAACGATACAATATCAATGCTTCCATCTGTAAAGGCATCAGCTTCAAGCTTAACTGCTGCCATATTAGCCGCATCACCTGATGTAAATATAGCCTTAGCTGTTTCTTCTGCCTTCTTAGCTTCTTCCTCACCATGAACCATCTTAGTAAGTTCAAATGCAAGTATTTCCTTAGCTCTATTAAGCTGTGCGCCTTCCCACTTATCCATTTCATCAATCTGCTCAAGTGGTAAAAATGTAAGCATACGGATACACTTTAATACATCTGCATCAGCTACATTTCTCCAATACTGGTAGAACTCATATGGAGAAGTCTTTTCTGGATCAAGCCATACAGCACCGCTTACTGTCTTACCCATCTTCTTACCCTCTGAATTAAGAAGAAGTGTGATCGTCATAGCTGAAGCGTCCTTACCAAGCTTCCTTCTGATAAGTTCTGTACCACCAAGCATATTGCTCCACTGGTCATCTCCACCGAACTGAAGATTACAGCCGTATTTCTGGTATAACATATAGAAATCGTAACTCTGCATAATCATATAGTTAAATTCAAGGAATGTAAGACCTCTCTCCATTCTCTGCTTGTAGCACTCAGCTCTTAACATATTATTAACTGAGAAGCACGCACCGACTTCTCTTAAAAGGTCAACATAGTTAAGCTTTAAAAGCCAGTCTGCATTATTTACAAATAAAGCCTTATCATCTGAAAAATCGATGAACTTGCTCATCTGCTTCTTAAAGCACTCACAGTTATGCTCAATCTGCTCTGGTGTAAGCATTTTTCTCATATCTGTCTTGCCTGATGGGTCACCAATCATACCTGTTCCGCCACCGACTAATGCGATTGGCTTATTGCCTGCCATCTGAAGTCTTTTCATAAAGCAGAGTGCCATAAAATGTCCTACATGAAGACTGTCCGCTGTTGGATCAAAACCAATATAGAATGTAGCCTTTCCATTATTAATTAAATTCTTAATTAATTCTTCATCCGTTACCTGTGCAATTAATCCTCTTGCAACTAACTCGTCATAAACTGTCATTTCTGCCATTTCTGTTCTCCTGTTCCTATTACGTTATTATTTGATAAATGATACATAACCCTGTTAATAACAAAAAAGAGCATATCTTTCATCCTTGCTAAAGGACGAAAGCATATGCTCCGTGTTACCACCTTTATTCATAAACAGCTCACACTGTTCACCTTAACGGGTCTTATGATCCTTGATACTGTAACGTGTATCCCACGTCGCCCCTACTAAGCACTATATGCCTTTCAGTTTGCTGCTACGGAATGTATTCAGAATAACTATCCACTGTGCCTCTCATCAGCCGGCTGCTTTCTGTTGCTTACTGTTATGCCTACTTGTTTCCATCATCGCATTATATTAATATAGATGATAATCTTACTGTCAACCTCATACAACTTATTATGAAAATCGCATAATAAAATATTATATTCTGATATTCGACACCTGATTATCATATGTCTACTAAAGCTTATACCATATAGTTGCTAATTTTGCAAGCGTTATATCATATTTTTGCACTCATTATATCTTTATTCTTGTGCTGCTTTTCAGCACATACAAAGTTCCGTTAGGAACTTTTAAGATGAGTGCTTTTGCACTCATTATATCTTTATTCCTGTGCCGCTTTTCAGCACATACAAAGTTCCGTTAGGAACTTTTAAGATGAGTGCTTTTGCACTCATTATATCTTTATCAATTAATATTATTGCATTTTTCGCCTTTATGTTTGCACACATTTTTATATATAATATATACTATAATAAGTCCTATTATGCTCCCTGTTGCATCTATCAACACATCTAACACACAACCATACCGACCTGGCACGAATGTCTGGTGAAACTCATCTGTTGCTGCAAATGCTATTGCTATAACTGCTGATATGACAGGAATCCTTACACCCTTAATCCCATCAACTATAAGTGCAATCATTACAAATATTGAAAAAATTGCATATTCTGTCATATGTGCAGCTTTTCTTATTGGAAACTGCACCGCCTCTATCATACTTTCCCTGTTATTCTCATTACAATCTATAATTCCAGCCTTATCACACACTGTAAGTATTATATCCGCCGCCTTATAGCTTAGCCCTGATGACTCTTCCCCATCCTGCTTTGAAAAGCCAAATATAATCATTGCCATAACAATAGCTGGGAGCCATATCAATATCTTTTTTATGCTCATATTCAAATCCTTTAATATACACCTATGTTATTATCAAACTATTCTGCTATTTTTTTTAATATCAAGCTGCATATTCCATTCTAACCTCCTTAATTGGTTTCAAAAACTCATCTACATCACTCCCATTGCATATATATAATTACGTATATTTATTTTTCGATTATTATATCATTCAATTTTTATATTTTCAATTATATAGTGTTCTAACGAACTTAAAACAAGCCCACAAAACCAATTTCACAAGGTTTTGTGGGCTTATATAACTATCTGAAATATCTTATACCAGCTATAATATTAGAGTGTAACAACTCTCATTGTATTAGTAAGACCTCTCTTAGCTGATGGATCAGATGTTGTAGCGATACCAGCAGATACGATAACTGTATCTCCTTCTTCTACATATCCTGCCTGCTCAGATACAACTAAAGCGTGTTCAATAATCTTATCTGTTGAAGTCTCTGTAGCTGTCTTTAATGGTCTTACTCCCCAATAAATCTGCATCTTTCTAAGAACATTATCATATGGTGAGCAACCGATAATTTCTGCATTTGGCTTTAATTTAGATGTAAGTCTTGCTGTAAATCCTGAAATTGTTGGGCATACAATAGCCTTTGCATTAAGGTTATCAGCAGTCTGAACTGTTGCGTTACATACAGCACTTGAAACGCTTCTCTTGCTATGTACCTTAGCGATATCTGTAGATCTTCCCTTGATATCCTGCTCTGTTCTTTCAGCAATCTTAACCATCATCTTTAATGCTTCAAGTGGATACTTACCATTAGCTGTTTCACCTGAGAGCATAACCACGTCTGTACCATCATAGATAGCGTTAGCAACGTCAGTAACTTCGGCTCTTGTAGGACGTGGATTTCTAATCATAGAATCTAACATCTGTGTAGCTGTAATAACCGGCTTATATGTTGCGTTACACTTCTTGATAATTTCCTTCTGGTAATGAGGAACATCTTCTGCTGGAATCTCTACACCCATATCACCTCTGGCAACCATAATTCCATCAGCAACTTTGATAATTTCATCAAGATTTTCAATACCCTCTGCATTCTCAATCTTAGCGATAACCGGAATATCAGCACCATGCTCCCATAAGAGCTGCTTGATTTCCTGAATACAAGCTGCATTTCTTACGAATGAAGCTGCAATAAAATCAAATCCCTGTTCAATACCAAATATAATATCATCTTTATCTTTATCTGTAATACCTGGAAGCTTAATGCTTACGTTAGGTACATTAACACCCTTCTTAGAACCAAGTTCACCACCATTGATTACTGTACATACGATATCCGTACCATCGACTACATCTTCTACTCTAAGCTCAATAAGACCATCATCAATAAGAATAGTATTACCATTAGCTACATCTGCTGGAAGACCTGCATAAGTAATCATATCAATAGTATCATCACCTACAATATCTCTTGTTGTAAGTGTGAACTTCTGACCTTCCTTAAGTGTAACCTTCTTGTCATCCTTAAGCACACCAGTTCTGATTTCTGGTCCTTTTGTATCAAGAAGTGTAGCTATAGGCTTATTAATCTCTTCCCTTACGCTCTTAACTAATGCAAAACGGCCCGCCTGTTCTTCATGGTCACCATGTGAGAAATTAAATCTTGCAATATCCATACCACTAAGTGCAAGCTGCTTAATAAGCTCTCTATCATTAGTGTTAGGACCCATTGTACATATAACCTTAGTCTTTTTCATTATAACCTCCAAGTAAATAAAATAAATTAAATTCAAAACAATCCAACAAATTATACTTAATAACACATAAAATAGCAATACCCATTCTGAAATTGTTATGATAATTAAGTGTTATTAATAATATATACCATCATATTACCATATATTATTGTGTTTTGCCAATATGAATATGTGTATATAAATGATCATTACAATATTCATAATTGCCAGCACATTTTGAGCAGAATCTGAACACAAGATTTTCATCGTCTAATTCCGTTCTTCCACACACAGCACATTTGTGCTTAGGTGTTCCATTAGCAGGTCTATATGGCTTATTAGCCCCCTGCCATGTTGTCTTTTCACTATTGGCATTATAAAATGTTTCATTAAAGCTCTGTCTGCTGCCATTATTCTTCTGTGCTTTTCCTGCTGTATGCATAGCCTTATTATAATTCTTCTGTGTAGAAGTCTTAAAAGGTCTTCTCTTAGACACTGTAATGAATATTATAAAGTTAAGCATAGACACTAAAGCTGCAATTGCATTGGCATAACATCCCATTCCGCTTCCTGACAGAAGTCCTGCATTGTATAAACCTTTCCACATAGTCCAGCCAAAGTTCACTCCGCTTACCGCAATTGTTGGAACAATAAAGCCTCCAAGAATAATTATTGCAAATACTATTCCGTCAAGAAATGCCATCCATTTAATCTTGATAGGTATTACAAAGAACAACAATACTTCCATATCCGGCTGTTCCATAGCAAAAGCCATAAATAAAGCAAGGTTAATATAATGTGTGCTCATATTAAAACTTATGCCAAATATAAGATATATTATAAGAGCCGCAATTATATTAAGTATTACTCCAGAGAAGAAATACACATTAAACTTAAATGACCCCCATATATTCTCTAACACTGTTCCTATAAGATAATAGAAATAAAGTGAAAAGAATACAAATATTATACTTGTTGATGGTGGCTGTATAATAAATGTTACAAGCCGCCATATCTGTCCCTTAAATATATATGCAAAATCCAATGAAAGATATGTGCTGTAAACCCCAGGTGCAAACACCTCGAATACAAAGCCTACAGCATATAATACAATAATATACATCATTAAATTCTGTATTGCATATTTAGAATACTTTCTTTCTAGTTTCTGAAACCAATCCATTAAACTCCTCATTTCCGCAGGAATAATTCCCACATTATTAAATTATGTATATTTAAAGTGATTTAATAATAAAAGTATAAAAACAAAACCTATGTTTGTCAATTATATAACAACAATAGTATTATTAATTTTATATAAACAATGTTCTAACAAGTGTTGAATTTCTGTGTCATTTCTTATATAATATGTCGGATTGTAACTTTTCGATTTTATTATATATTTTTCGACACAATATAATTAACAAGGAGGTCGGCTCTGCCGTAATGACTATGAACAAATACAGATTAGGTATTGATATTGGCTCTACAACAGTAAAGATCGCTATTCTTGATGATAATAATAATATTTTATTTTCTGACTACGAAAGACATTTTGCTAATATTCAGGAGACTTTACAATCTCTTCTTGAAAAAGCTGTCGCTCAGTTAGGTGAATTTGAAATATACCCTGTTATCACAGGTTCTGGCGGACTTACACTTGCCAAGCATCTTGAAGTACCATTTACACAGGAAGTTGTCGCTGTATCTACAGCACTTCAGGATTATGCACCTCAGTGTGATGTTGCAATAGAACTTGGTGGTGAAGATGCCAAGATTATATATTTTACTAATGGTATCGACCAGCGTATGAATGGTATATGTGCAGGTGGTACAGGTTCTTTCATCGACCAGATGGCTTCACTTTTACAGACAGATGCTTCTGGTCTTAATGAGTACGCCAAGAATTACAAGTCAATATACCCTATTGCCGCAAGATGTGGTGTATTTGCCAAATCAGACATACAACCTCTTATTAACGAGGGTGCTACTAAGGAAGATTTATCAGCTTCTATTTTTCAGGCTGTTGTCAACCAGACAATCTCTGGTCTTGCGTGTGGCAAGCCTATCCGTGGCAATGTGGCATTTCTTGGTGGTCCCCTTCATTTCTTATCAGAACTTAAGCAGGCATTTATCCGCACATTAAGCTTAACACCTGAACAGGTTATAGCACCTGACCACTCTCATTTGTTTGCGGCAGTTGGTTCTGCTATGAATTATGATGAAAATGTATGTATAAATGTTGCAGATATTATCAAAAGACTTTCAGGCAAAATCAAGCTTGAATTTGAAGTTGAACGTATGGAACCACTTTTTGCCAATCAGTTAGCTTATGATGATTTCACTAAAAGACATAATGCACATCATGTAAAGACTGCTGATATAAGCACTTATGAAGGTAACTGCTACCTTGGTATTGATGCAGGCTCTACAACAACTAAAGCAGCTTTAGTAGATGAAGATGGTAATTTATTATACTCATTTTACTCAAGCAACAACGGCTCTCCTCTTGATACTACAATCAAGGCTGTTAAAGACATTTATACAAAGCTTTCACCTAAGGCTAAGATTGTGCAGGCCTGTTCAACAGGTTATGGTGAGGCTCTTATCAAGTCAGCACTTATGCTTGATGAAGGTGAAGTTGAAACTGTGTCCCACTTCTATGCTGCTGCATTCTTTGACCCTGAGGTTGACTGTATTATAGATATCGGCGGACAGGATATGAAGTGTATTAAAATAAAGAACCAGACAGTTGATTCTGTCCAGCTTAATGAAGCCTGTTCTTCAGGATGTGGTTCATTTATCGAAACATTTGCAAAGTCGCTTAACTACTCTGTTCAGGACTTTGCCAAAGCTGCACTTTTTGCCGAGCACCCTATTGATTTAGGTACAAGATGTACCGTATTTATGAACTCTAAAGTCAAGCAGGCCCAGAAAGAAGGTGCGGAAGTCGCTGATATTTCTGCCGGTCTTGCTTATTCAGTTATCAAAAATGCTTTATATAAAGTTATTAAGATTGCTGACCCTAACGACCTTGGAAAGCACATTGTTGTACAGGGCGGTACTTTCTATAATGATGCAGTATTAAGAAGTTTTGAAAAGATTACAGGTGTTGATGCCATAAGACCTGATATTGCTGGTATTATGGGAGCATTCGGAGCTGCTCTTATCGCAAGGGAAAGATATGACGGCATATCTGAATCATCAATGCTTTCAATAGATAAGATCAACAGTCTTACATATGAAACAACCCTTACAAGATGCAAGGGTTGTACTAACAGTTGCCACCTTACTATTAATAAGTTCTCTGGTGGCAGGCAGTTTATAACTGGTAACAGATGTGAAAGAGGTCTTGGAAAAGAACGAAATAAAGAACATCTTCCTAACCTTTTTGATTATAAATTCCATAGACTTTTTGATTATGAACCATTATCTGCTGACCTTGCAGTGCGTGGAACTGTTGGTATTCCTAGAGTACTTAATATGTATGAGAACTATCCTTTCTGGTTCACATTCTTTACTAAGCTTGGATATCGTGTAGTTCTTTCGCCTCAGTCTACAAGAAAGATTTATGAATTAGGTATTGAATCAATACCTTCTGAGTCTGAGTGTTACCCAGCCAAGCTTGCACACGGACATATAAGCTGGCTTATCAAGAAAGGTATTAAATTCATATTCTACCCTTGTGTTCCTTATGAACATAAAGAGATTGAGAACACTAATAACCACTATAACTGCCCTATTGTAACTTCTTATGCAGAAAATATTAAGAACAACGTTGAAGAATTAAAGACAGAAAATATAGATTTCAGAAATCCTTTCCTCTCATTTGAAAGTGAAGAAATTCTTGCCAAACGACTTAAAGCAGAATTTCCTTTAATTCCCGCACCAGAAATCAAGGCTGCTGTTCACGATGCGTGGGAAGAACTGATGCAGTCAAGAACTGATATGCATAATAAGGGTGAAGAAGTTATTAAATACCTTAAAGAAAATAACAAACGTGGTATTGTACTCGCTGGAAGACCTTACCATATTGACCCCGAGATTAACCATGGTATTCCAGAACTTATCAACTCATATGGAATAGCCGTTCTTACTGAAGACAGCGTTGCCCACCTTGGAAATGTTGAAAGACCACTTATTGTTATGGACCAGTGGATGTACCACTCACGTCTGTATGCCGCAGCAAGCTATGTCAAGACTCAGGATAATCTTGATCTTATACAGCTTAATTCATTCGGCTGTGGACTTGATGCAGTTACTACAGATGCCGTTAATGATATTCTTACTAAGTCTGGCAAAATATATACAGTTCTTAAAATTGATGAAGTTAATAACCTTGGTGCTGCAAGAATACGTGTCAGATCACTTATTGCTGCACTTAAAGTAAGGGACAAGAAAAATTACCAGCGACAGTTAGTTTCAAGTGCATACAAGCGTGTTGAATTCACACCTGAGATGAGAAAGAATTACACTATTCTCTGCCCTCAGATGTCACCAATACATTTTGACCTGCTTGAACCTGCTCTTAATTCGTGTGGATATAACTTCGAAGTTCTTGCCAATGATAATAAATCGTCTGTAGATATGGGACTTAAATATGTTAATAATGATGCCTGCTACCCTTCTTTAATGGTTGTCGGACAGATTATGAACGCGGTTCTTTCCGGTAAATATGATTTAAGCAAGACTGCCATTATAATTACGCAGACTGGTGGTGGCTGTCGTGCTTCTAACTATATTGGATTTATAAGACGTGCTCTTGAGAAAGCTAATCTTGCATACATACCAGTTATTTCTTTAAGTGCACAGGGACTAGAGTCTAACTCAGGCTTTAAGTATGATCTGCCTATGTTAAAGAAAGCTATGATGGCTATTGAATACGGTGATGTATTTATGAATGTTGTATACAGAACAAGACCTTATGAGAAGGAAAAAGGCTCTGTTAACGCACTTCACGAACATTGGAAAGAGATATGTATAAAGCAGCTTACTTCTGACAAAGTAAGAATGAAAGACTTCAATAAAAATCTGCGTGATATAGTTCACGATTTTGATAATATTGAACTTCTTGATATTAAAAAACCTAGAGTTGGTGTTGTTGGAGAAATTCTTGTTAAATTTCTTCCAGCCGCTAACAATTATCTTGTAGATTTATTGGAAGCTGAAGGTGCTGAAGCTGTTGTTCCAGATCTTATGGGATTTCTTCTTTATTGTGCAGAAAATGCTAACTTCAAACACAAGTACCTTGGTGCTTCATCTAAGTCAGCATTTATCAATAACGTGGTAATTAAATTGCTTGAGTGGTTCAGAAAAGCTGGTAACGAAGCATTAGCACAGAGCAAGAGGTTTGATGCTCCATCTTCAATTAAAGAAACTGCTGCTCTTGCCAAAGACCTTGTGTCACTTGGTAACCAGACTGGTGAAGGCTGGCTTCTTACTGGTGAAATGATTGAGCTTATTCATAACGGTGCTGGAAATATTGTATGCTGTCAGCCATTTGCCTGCCTTCCTAACCACATTGTTGGTAAGGGCGTAATCAAAGAATTACGTGCAGCATTTCCTGAAGCTAACATAATCGCCGTGGATTATGACCCAGGTGCATCAGAAGTTAACCAGCTTAACAGAATTAAGCTTATGCTTGCTACTGCTAACAAGAACCTTTAATGTCTGATGTCTGCTAAATCAGATTTATTACCGTGAACTTATATAAAAGGCTGAGTGTTGCATATTTATTGTATACATATGTGTTATAGAAACATCTGTATATAATAAATATGCTGAAATATTTAATTTCAATATATTGAAATTAAATAATTTCAAGTGTATAATACTAATAAATGGAGGTCGGTAATATGAACTTTTTATTATTTTTAGGACCAATTATCGGTGTTGCAGTTGCTATCTTTGCAGTTGTAGTAATTATTGCTGTAATAGGAGCTGTTGCAGGTTCAGAAGAAGATTTTGATGAATAGACATTTCTTCCGTAGTTTTATTTCCTAAGCAAAAAGCAGCGTTGATTGACAATCTACTATTAAAGGTTGTCAATCAACGCTGCTTTTTATTTATTTTAAAATATTCATAATATCAGATATTCTCTATCTGCCAGTCAATAGGCTCAACTCCATGGCTTTCAAGGAATTCGTTACATTGGCTGAAATGCCTGCATCCAAAAAATCCTCTATATGCTGATAAAGGACTAGGGTGTGGACACTTTAATATAAGATGCTTAGGATTGGTAAGCATAGGTATCTTTCTCTGTGCTGGTGAACCCCAGAGCATATATACTATCGGTCTGTCCTGCATATTAACCGCATTGATAACTGAATCAGTGAACTGTTCCCAGCCCATTCCCTGATGTGAATTAGCATTATGAGCCCTTACTGTTAATACTGTATTTAACAATAGTACGCCTTGATCAGCCCATTTTTTAAGGTAGCCATTATTAGGATAATAACAGCCACAGTCATCGTGTAATTCTTTATATATATTCTGTAGTGACTTAGGAATAGGATTGCCCGGAAGAACCGAAAAACTAAGTCCATGTGCCTGATTTACCTCGTGATATGGGTCTTGTCCTAATATGAGCACTTTAACATCTTTTAAAGGTGTAAAATGAAATGCATTAAAAATATCGTCTGCTGGAGGATAGACAACACATCTGCTATATTCGTCTTTTACAAATGTATACAACTTTTTGTAATAATCTTTCTTAAATTCATCACTTAAAGCATCTTTCCAATCATTAGTTATCATTGACATAATAACACCCTCCAATATCTACTTAACTAACCTTATAGGTATTCCCTTATCAGATAAATACTGCTTTAAATCATTTATCTCCATCTCTTTATAATGGAATAAGGAAGCAGCTAATGCAGCATCTGCCATACCTTCTGTGAAGGCATCATAAAAATGCTCCATATTGCCAGCCCCGCCAGAGGCTATAACTGGAATTGATACATTAGAGGCAACCTCTCTTGTAAGTTCAATATCGTATCCTGCTTTAGTACCATCACAGTCCATACTTGTAAGAAGTATCTCTCCTGCTCCAAGCTGTTCTGCCTTAACAGCCCACTCAACAGCATCAATATTCATATTAACTCTTCCACCATTCTTATAAATGCTCCAATGACCATCTTCCTGTCTTTTGGCATCTATTGCAACAACCACACATTGACTGCCGAACTTATCAGCCGCCCTTGATATAAGTGTTGGATCCATAATTGCCGCTGAATTAATAGATATCTTATCAGCACCTTCTCTTAAAAGCACCTTAAAATCATCTACTGTTCGTATTCCTCCACCTACAGTGAATGGAATAAATACTTTTTCAGCAACTTTTCTTACTAAATCAACAGTTGTATTTCTTCCGTCACTTGAAGCTGTTATATCAAGAAATACAAGCTCATCAGCTCCTGATTTGTCATACATTGCAGCAACTTCAACTGGGTCTCCAGCATCCTTTAAATCAACAAAATTAGTACCTTTTACAACTCGTCCATCTTTGCAGTCAAGGCATGGTATAATTCTTTTAGTAAACATATAACATTCTCCATTCTATAATTCAGCAAAATTTTTAAGTATTCTTAAGCCTGTTTCACTACTCTTTTCTGGGTGGAACTGACACGCAAAAAGATTACCTTTTTCTACTGAAGCATGAATATGTGTTGAATATTCAGTAGACGCTGCTACAATATCATCATTATCAGCTTTTAGATAATATGAATGTACAAAATATACATATGGATTAGCATTGATTCCTGCAAACAATCTCGCATTATCCTTAACATTTAAGGAATTCCAGCCCATATGTGGTATCTTAAAGCCTTCCTTAGCTGGAATTTTAAATATCTTTCCTGGAAGAAGGTTAAGACCTTCAGCTCCTGGTGTCTCTTCGCTTTCCTTGAATAAAAGCTGAAGTCCAAGGCATATTCCAAGAAATGGTGTATCATTAGCTACAACATTTTTAATTGTATCTACAAGTCCAAAACGATCCAGATTGTTCATCGCATCACCAAATGAACCTACTCCAGGAAGAATAACTTTATCTGCCTGAAGTATCTCACTTGAGTCTCTGGATACTATAACTTCTTCACCGAGTGCTATTAACGCTTTCTCAACACTCTTAAGATTGCCTGCATCATAGTCAATAATTGCTATCATATATTTTAATCTCCATTCATTACTTCATTCTTTGAGTAATTCAGCTATTTACAGCTTTTGGAGTCATTCCATTTCATTACTCTTTATTATGTTTAATTACATCTCATATCATCATATATTTAGTAAATAATTAGTATGTGATTTTTTATACTAATTACCATTTATTAAGCTTGCAATCGAGTTAATCTCTACAAGTTGCTGCTCACTCGGTCTTACACTTACATAGTTATTCATAGTGGTAGCTATGTTTCCGTGTCCTAAAATATACTGTAGGGTTTTGGGTGGTAATTCCTGCATATTAGTAGCAAATGTATGCCGACATATATGTGGCTCAAATTTTCGTATAGGATTACCTGGATTTGCGTTATTGAATCTCTTGATACAGTTTTGCAAGTATTCTTCGACATGTGATCTAACAATTGTCTTTCTACTTCTTGTTGCCAGAAATACAAATCCTTCATATGCTTTGCCCTTTTCGTCATAGCACACTGGTTCAATATCACCCATAATATAACGATTTTTCAATATTCTCTGAAAACATTCATATACACCATCAATCATAGGAATATACCTTGTTCCATTTATGGTTTTCGTCGGTAAGACAACATGCGTATGATTGATGCATTGCAGTTGTTTTTCTACTCGAATTAAATGATTTTCCATCTCTATATTATCAAGTGTTAGACCGCATAATTCAGATGCCCTTAAACCAGTCCAAAACAGCACATATATCATGTCATAACAATGAGCACTATGGGCATCCTTTGAACAAAATTCAAGAAATCTATGCATATCTGAAATTGATATTGCTTCCATTTTCTTACTATCGCTTCTATCAGTAGTAATACGTCTGAACGGATTTTTTGCTATGTAATCATAATCGATTGCATATTCAAATGATCTTTTTATAAGACTAATTTGAGTCTGAATACTTGAGCCTCGATGCTTTTTCTTCATATCTGAAAGCCATTCTTCACAATGCTCTGGCTTGATTTTACTTATTTCCATATGACCGAGTTTGTACTGTGCTAACGTTTTTATTGTTGTGTTATATCCAACCTTAGTATTATGAGCCAGTTCTTTCCTATTATATAGATGGTTAAGATATCTATCTATTACTTCTAGTAATGTCAGTTTAGCCCCATCTATGTCAATATTATTATCTAACTGTGTTTTTAATTCTGCTTCCTTTTCACGTAAACTTTTACCTGAACGTTTACCTTTTGGTAATTGGTCCGTAGGTTCGAGTCTATAGGAACTTACCACTCTTTCCTTTCCAAGAGCATCTTTATAATGATACTCATACCTTTTCGTTTTGGGGTTATAGTATTCATCCGCCCTCAATGTTTTTCTTGTCGGTTTGTTCTTTTCAGATGTAGTTTTATTTGCCATATTCTCAGCCCTCCATTAAAAAGTGCCTCGAATGAATACTAAATAATAATATCACATTCAGGGCACCTTGTCGATATTTTATATCTGCTCTACTTTGCTTATAAATTCTTCAAATGATTGTCTTTTTATCTTTATAACACGACCAACCATTAAATGATATTTACAATCATAATCTTCACGGATTATATCCCTTAATCTGTGCTGACCTATACCAAATAAATCCGATGTCTCCTTTATAGATAATAAAAGTTTATCTTTCATACAATCACCTCCAGTCTTGAGGTAATCATAATCTTTTTACCAGTAACCTACGTACGGAAAAATTAAGAGGGAATGCTATTCACACGCCCCCCCCTTAACAAATACTGATATTTACTCTGCTTTGTTTGCCTTGTTATACTGTGCTGTGCTAATTCCAAGAATAACTCCAAGGAATGTGTCAACAGCTGTAATTGTGCCAACAACCTGCTCGCCATATGGGAGTCCCCAAATGCCTGCGAGAGCAAAATATAAAGTACCAGCCGCTGGAAGCAAATACATTGCAATCCATTTTAGTGTGTCATAAGTCTTGTCATTAAGTTTCATCGTGTTCATCCTCCTTATTTTGAATAAATTTATGTATTGGAAGTTTATCGACCTCCTGCATAATTCTTTTAGCAGATCCGTTACCTCCCAATTTTTCATATGGTTCAAAAAGATATACTTTCAAATTTTCATATTCATCCTGGGTAATATACCCTCTCTCGATGTATAACATACCGAGATACATAATCCTATCGTGTGCTAATCCAATAAGCATCTCCGTCTTTACATCTTTGTTTTCTGTTCGTTTTGATAAATACGCCCATAATCCAGAAGACGCAAGTACCGAACTAAAAATTGTAATTATAATTTGAAACCAAGGTTCCATAATTCCTCCTTTTTATGCGGCTAATGAAGATGCATCAGACACGATAAGTTTTCTACTAATTACCGAAATCTTCTTATTAAATAATTCTTCATACAGCTGTATTAGATTTTTTCTTTGTTGCTTTGATAGAAGTTTATAGTGTGCTCCCATCCAACCGCGAAACATATTCTCAATACTCTCGTATTCTATTTCGCCATTTATTACTTTTACTGAAAGTTTCTTGAGTTTTCTACGCATTGTAGTAACTCTTTTAGGATTAATTCTCTTAATCACTTTTCCATCTTTTGTTAATATATATTTTATTTGAAGAAATTTATATGTACTTGAAATTTTAACAATATGAGTTTTCTTTCTATTGATATGAATTCCATATTCCTTCGCAATTTCTATGATGCATGATAGCAAATCTTCAAGTTCTTCTTTGCTTGGATTCATGATATACCAATCATCCATATATCGTCCATAAAATTTCTGTTGTCTGACATATTTCACATATGTGTCAATCCTATGAGGATAATATATTCCAATTACCTGCGATAGCTGGTCTCCAATATTTACAGATTTAGCCATCCACTTCTCACCAGTCAATTTTTCAGATGGTATATCTCGATATTCGAGCTTATTAAACAAATCCAAATAGCAATTTTCATATTCCTCATCAGACATATATGACACATCGACTTTGAAGCCATCAAATATAAGTGTCAAAAGCCAGTCAATAAATTCATCATCGTCAAATAGTTTAAGAAGTTCTTGTTTTGCAATCTCGTGAATTATATTGTCATAAAATTTTGAGAAGTCTCCAAATAAAATCCATCCGTCATTTCTATGCAATTTGTAATACTTGTGCAAATGTATTTCAAATCTCTTTCTCTGCTGAGATATACCTCTCCCTTTAATTGATGCACAATTATCATATATTATGTGCTTTTTAACTTCTGGTAAAAGAATATCATCACATAGAATATGGCGAACAATTCTATCACGGATTTGTATACTTGTAATCGGTCTTACTCGACCTCTCTCGTGTAAAGTAAACTCTTGTGTAAGACCATTTTTGAGAGTCCTGTTGATAATGTCATCCTGGATTTCAAAAATATAACGCAGAAAGTTCATCATAAACTTCTGTGTGGTTTCTTTCCATTTGCTACTTTTCACAGAGGTCTTATAAGCCCGATACAAATTATTGGCATCACATACAATTTCCTCATAATTCATATACTATTCACCGTTATAACAATACTTACCGTAGTAAATTGTTTCAGGCTTTGCTATTTATCCTGTTTATAAGGAATGGTATGATATCTCCTTCTTCATTGGTTAAGTGAAGAATCCGGACGAACCCCATTAGAGTTCGAAGCGTTGTTGTAGTTCGTATTGCCGTTGTTGTTCACATTAGCGAAATTAGCCGAAGAAACGACGCATAATTAGACATCACCCTTACGTCTGAAATATGATTCCATCTTCTTGTCACGCTGACGCCACTTCTTTATCAATCCGATTTCTCGGTCGATAGCTTTAACATATGGACTGTAGAGATTCAAGTCTACTTCAAATATCTCTGCAATCCGTTGCAGTTCCTTAAGAAGCTGCTCACAATTGACTATAGCAGTGTTTTGATAATCTCTTCTCTTTTCACACTCGTGAAGATTCGTTGGATAAATCGTGTTGGCTGCCCGGACATTACTCGTAATTAGTGCTGCTATTTGATCTACTCTGTTTTTAAAATTTTGCATCATAAACCGATACTTGGAAAAGTTCTCTCTATCATCTTTTCCGTATGCATAACAAAGTCTTACATAATCATCTACACTTTTAACACCAAATCCATGTTGCATAAAATCTATCAACATATCATGTAATTCAATCGAATATGTGATAGCCTCAAATTTTGATTCTGTACGATCACTAACTAAAACACTCATTATTCGTAATCTTTCCCTGTAATTTCCTTATACTCTTCTGCGGTAATCCAGCGACCAACTGCGAAGCGTACTCTACGCTCATCCCAGAGCTTATAATCATAATAGTCTTTAACCTTTTTAAAGTTTTTACTATGTTCCATATTGTTATTCCTCTCTTTCTAATTTATAGTTCTGCATCCTGCAACATAGCTAAGAAATCAATATCAGAAGATATTTTAGCTATTGTCAGCTCGATAGATGAAAACTGGCGTAATACAAACCAGTATTCTCCATTCATCTCAGTAATCTGGACAAGAGCCATATTTTCCATAACCACTTCATCTTCAGAAGTTTTTACTGTTACTTCTGACAATTTTCCTTCAAACATATCTGCTGTAAGCTTGGACGCTGAGATATAGTTATCACCATTTTTTCTAAGATTTTCAATGATAGTGCCATCAGACAGTACCATAGTATAAATTAAATCTTCCATATACTTATCCTTTCCTATAGATTACCCCCGCCCACAAGGGGCGGAGATTTTTACTTAACCAATGATTCCATACGGACGAACCCCAGAAGAGTTCGAAGCGCCGTAGTAGTTCGTACTGCCGGCGTAGTCCACACTAGCGAAATAAGCCGAAGAAACGACATTCTGTAGCCAATAAGTTTCTCTCGTCTTAATCATTCTTGGGTTAAGCTGCATAAGTGCCAACTGTGAATTACAAACGCTGTATTTTGTAGGAATTGTGTTTACATCATTTGCAGGTTCGAAGAAATGTGTTCCATATACCATAATCTCATTCATAAGAGCCACTGTCTCATCAAGCCATGCTCCTCCAGATGGTTTTCCGTTGGCGACTGCATTTACAAGATAAGTTCTGTGAGTAAGAAGCATATCTCCAAAAGCAGCCTTAAATTTTGCTTTTGCATTATCCAGTCCTGTTTTATACATTACAGAACCTACATATCCACCCTCTGTCGTATTAGTTGCATTCATCTGCCCGCTATAAAGCGATGCCGCTGGTACAATTACCAAATGATGCTTTGTAAAGTCGCTATCGCCACATCTGAGGAAATAATCCATATCAGCAATAACCCATGTTACACCACTGATAACCCAATAATCTCCGATAAATAGGTCATCAAAAGTTCCATTTTGAATAGCGGTTTTCTGAGCAGCTGTCACCGATGAACCAAGATTCTTTCCTCTATATACATTTCGATGATTAATAGCTGATACAAGACCAGCAAATTCTACTGCTGCATCTGTAGCTGTCATTTGCTTTGTTCCGCCCGTACCATCTTTGACAATTACATCTCCAATATCAAATCTAGTCGCTACGGAATAATCTGTTACTTTAGGCATTTTTATTAAACCTCCTTAAAATAAAAAGAGCCTTAGATTTTTCTAAAGCCCTTTGTAATCACTGTCTAACAGTGCATGATCTGTCACATATTCTAATCTGCTGATAACGCTTCTTATAAACGTATCCAAATTATTAACCTGCTGTCGTAATGATACAACTTCGCTCTCATCAGCAAATATTATACGTCCTTGTATTTCTTTACCGCTTGAGTCACATATGTTCTGCCCTGATGAATCATAAATCGGCTGTAACACCGAGTGTTCATTAGCAAGCTGTAAACCAAATTTACCGACATCTGCTCCAAGAATTTCTTCATATGCTGCCTGCGCTAAAGATGCCGAGTTCGCTGCCGCTGTTTCAGACTTTTTGGAATTTGTTGCTGATGCTGATGCATTAGAAGCCGACGATGCCGCAGCATTCTTCGATGAAGCGGCTGAATCAGCATAGCTTTTCGCATTCGCTGCACTCGTACTAGCTGCACTTGCAGAGTTAGCCGCACCTGAAGCTGATGATGCCGCTGCGTTTGCTCTTGAATTTGCTGTGCTAGCATATCCAGATGCCTGGCTTGCAGAGCTTGCTGCTTTTGCTGCTGCATCAACTGCCTGTTCTGCATATTGCTTAGCAGTGAGGTATTCCGTTGTTGACCTTATGCTCCGTTCCTGTACAGGGTTGAAATCAATCTGCACGGCAATTGCCCCACTGGATACAATCTTGTTATTTAACTCAATCTCTACAATAGGATTTATTTCTCCTGCCAGTATGGTCATTTGCTTTGTAACTTCAAAGTAAACCGTATGCATAGCAGAATCCCACCCTAATGCAGGATTATATACAAAATTACCATCAACCTTGCCACATCTTATATTAACTGTTGCGCCAGTAGGTATTGTATATTCAAGTCCGTCATTATATAGTTTTACCGCAATAATCGGTAATCCCTGATCATACTGCACAAGATGAACTGGACGTACAATCTGACGAGCTGTCATATCGGCATATGTATAATGTACAACTCTGTTTGAGTCTGGTGTATATACACCCATTCTTAATCACCTCCTAAATCAACGCCAGTCATCATTGATAAAAATTCTACATCAGAACGAAGCTGTTCCTGTTCGGAAATATCTTGTATAACATCTTCACCTTTATCCGGTTTAGATACTTCATTGTTTGCCTCGATTAATACGAGGTTCTTATCTTTAACTTCTGTAATATTTTCTTCCATAAAACCTCCTAATAATCATTCCAACCAGCGCCAATAAGAACACCTCGTTCAAATTTGAGATATGCGTGTCCACTACGCCATCTAGCAGCGGTTCCATCACTATTCATAGAATCAATCTGTACAAAATTCATAGTTCCGGTTATTCCTCCGCCATTTTCCCAAGATACATTCTTGAGTTTATAGTAATGCATATCAACGTTGCATCCTAAATTTATAGTATCGGCATCATAGGTTGTACCATTTGAATTATAGCCATTTCTTTCATATAAAAGTTTAACTAAATAATTTTGACCACTCTTAGGCTGTGCAGCCCATGTCATATAATCGCCATCTTCATCTAAGTCGAACACAAGACCTCTACGATTGTTATTTCCAGCCCAACTATTCGTACCTATTTCTCCTATGTACTCATTGGCATACTTATAATGAGACGCGCCAGCATTAATATTGGCTTCTTTACTACCGGATTTACAATTAACCTGTTTAGCAGTTATATCCAAAGCATTTACATATGTTGTTGTAACTGTATCCTTAGTGATTTTGGTTACATTAGCCTTTGTCTGATACCCTTTATTCTCAACATCTGACATAGTTGTATATTTACTGTCGTTCGTAAGCTCTGACACTTTCGTTGGAATAGATGGCGTATCTGAAATATTTTCATAAGAAATCTGAACATCTTCTGATAAAGTTATTCCATCTCTATCAAGTCGAATAAGAACATTTCCATTAGCATCTTTTATAAGTGCCGTACCATTCGCATTATTCTTTCCGCCAAGAATTAAAGTACCACCATTAATACGATTTGCACTCATCGTTCCGGTTTTAACAAAATCCGCTACAATTTGACCATCTTGCGTCATAGCTAAAGCGAATGGACCATTATATCCTGTTGAAGAATATCCCAATCCACCTTTATTCCAACGCCATACCTTCTTCGCAGTAGCAATATCATCTGTATCCATAATAAGAATTTCATCAGGATATTTTCCACCGGTGCTGCTGTGCATAATCACATAACCGCCAAGACCTCCACTAATCAATTGCGTAGCATTCTCAATAGCCTGTTGCATAAATGTTTTAGTAATGGTATCAGAGATTGCCTGCTTTTGGTCAGAAATCGTCGATGCAAGATTTGTCCTTGATTCTCCAAGTTCAATCGACACGTACTTATTACTTATGGCATCATATATAGTTTTTATGCACTTTGCCGTGGCGCTAACATTTAACTCCGGGAACTCAACGCTTACAGTGTCGCAAAGATGTACATCCTCCAAAAGCGCATATTTAGCATACTCCGTAGATTGTGACAATTGTACAAATGATACAGTCAATGATACAGCTGGTACTCCTATGTTGTTTGCTTTCATATAAGAATTAGCTCTTGCTCTGAGCTGCTCTTGATTTGGTTTTTCCTGCCATTCCTGCGATAAATCCAATGGATAAATCCTTGTAAAATTATATGTGCCAGAGGCTTTTACAATCTTCTCATTCAGCTGCACAAGACCTTCCTGCTCCGAATACCAGAATGGATAAACACCTGTATAGACAGAACTGCAATTCTCTTCCTGCTTCAAATCAGTAAGATTCTTACCATATCTAATGCTAACACCTCTATCCGCGCCTCTTTTATTCCAAAGCTTTACGTTGAACTTATCGAATTCATACTCTCCTCCATACACATCAAGGATTGAACCGTCAACGCCTCCAAGAAGTGAACGCATACTCGATGGTTTGAGAACTGTCATATTTGCAGTTGTAGTTTTATCTGTTGAAAATGAAAAAGGACAATCAACCGCTGATGCGGATTTCATATTAATAAATGCATTTTGAACTGTGTCGGCTGCAAATGCTGATACTGGGTATCCAGACATATCGTAACTTATATGTTCTGCATTTATTGTAACAATTCCATTGATTGGCTTTGTGATTGCATAGATTCGGAATGGTTGTGGGTCAGAATAAGGATTTGGCTTTGCCATAATGATACGCCTAAGCTGTAATTCCTTATATCTGATACCTGTAACCGGATATTCAATTTCAAGTTCGAACTCTCCATTTCTTTCTTCAGTAACTTCGCAAGTAATGGCGTCACTTAATGTGCCTAATCCATTCGTTGTGAATGATGTTTCTGTAGACTCATGAAGAGTAATCATAGTGTCCACCATTTAGGTATCACCTCCACACTTGTTATTCCACCAGAAAAAGAAATTTCGTTTTCGCCTTTTATAAGCTTCGGAAATCCGTTGCTCAACGTTACAAGTGAATTGCAATTTGTAGTACCTTTATAAGCATCCTGTAATTCACTATCGATTGTCAGATACGAGCTAATGTTCGAAATAGTGATAACATAGTCACCAATTCTCAGATTACCCTTTCCAGAACCGTTCACTTTTATAATAGGAAGCGATTTGAATCCTGTGGGATTTCTTAATTTGCTCGTTGCTCTAACAATTACTGGAATATCTCCAGATTTAAGAAAACGCTGAGGTTTACAATCAAATGCAACTGTAATACGCCCAGCGTGCTGTAATATGTTTTCAATTGTTCCGCCACTCTTATAAGCAGCAAGTCGATAATATTCCGGCTCATATGAATCTTCCAACTTAGCATATCCAGACGCAGAGTTAAGCCACTCCGAAATAAAATTTGCCATCATTGTAAAATCCTTATTTTCAGCACCAATAGCTATGTCATAACTTCTTGATGCATTTTTATACGACCCTTTATCGACATAAATATCCCCGTTTCTTCCAGGAATATGTGTAACTTCATAGTCCTTTTCCGGAGTTTCATATCCAGGCGGATGCTCCACTTGGATAGCGAATTCTTCCGATGAAATACCATTGTAAATAATTACGCCCATGAAGCATCCCTCCTTTCAACTTGTCTCTGAATAATGTTTGATACTTCTTCTGCAATCTCTTTAGGATTACTTCCCGTGATATTAAATGTATTTTCGAATGAATTTCCGCCGTTGAAGTTTCCAACAGCATCTGAAATCTTATCTAACACACTGGAATTATCAGTTGCTTTGTTTCTTACTTCATTAATACGATTACCGGTTCTATTGGCAATGTCTAATGAACCAGATAACGAATACCCGTCAACACTCTTCATCATACTAAACAACTGATTAGCACCATTTTGAATATTTGACAGATCCATTACAGGTCTTATAGTAGGCTCTGTGTCTATATCGGAACTAATCAAATCTGCAATAGTTGAAAGTGTATCGGACATTGCGCCAACAGCACCTTTTCCCATATCAACCGTAGCGTCAGATACTTTTCCAGCATAAGCCTTCACACCATTAATAAATCCCTCATCAGTATATCTACCAATTTCAGCAAATACTCTTGATGGTGAATGAATGCCAAGAAAATTCTTTACACCATTCACAGCACTCTTAGCCGCATTAATCGCTGAATTAGCCAAATCAGAGGCTTTATCTGTAATACCACTGATAAGTCCACCTATAATATGCTTTCCCACATCTTTGAAGTCATTTATTTTATCTTGAATAACCTGCTTGGCATTTGATATCAAATCACGTACAGTTTCCTTAAGATTTGATAATTTCTCCTTGATACCACTGATAAGTCCAGAATTCATTATCTTGGAACCAACTTCTTTGATATCAACAACTCCACCAGTAAGTACAAGAACCGCTGCGCGAATTAATGCTTTAAACAAATTTCGTATATCATTTGCTAATCGCTCGGAGTTATTATCTATAGCACTAATAATGCCTTCGATGAAACTCAAGAGCAAATTAACACCAGACTGAATCACATCTGGTAATTTTTGAGCGATTCCATCGATGAAATTTAGTACGATATCTATAGCAGTTTGAACCACCATTCCGATATTATCTGCAATTCCCTGTAGACATGCAATCAGAATATCGAACACAGCCTGTACAATTTCTGGGGTATGCTCAGCCAAAGTTTGAAGAGTTGTAACCAGTAATGTTACGAGAACTTCGACCAATTGCGGCACCACGTTTGATATCGCCGCTAGACAAGCCGTAATAATAACGACCAGCGACTCTAAAATTTGTGGTGCAGCACCTGCTAATGCAACGCAGAACTGAGCTATTCCCTCTGCTAATTTGATCAATACGGCTGGAATTAAATCTGCCACACCTGTAATGATGACTGCCAATGCTGCTACAAGTGCTGTCGCTCCTGCTGTTCCAGCTGCGGCTATCGCAGTAAGTCCAATTGCGAGTGCCTGTAAGCCAAGTCCAGCAGCTAATAATCCTGCTCCTGTCGCAGCAACTCCTACACCTATAAGTGTAAATGCTCCTGCTAACGCTAGAATACTTGGAACTATCGGTGATAATACAGCACCCGCTACACCTATAATTGCAAATGCTCCTGCCAAAGAAACCAAACCTTTGGCTATTGCTTCCCAACTCATAGCACCCAGTATACTCAGAACTGGTGCCAGCACCGCTAATGAAGCACTTGCGATGAGTAATGCTGCTGAACCAGCCAATGTTCCATTCATAAGATTTAACGCTATCGATAGTTCCGCTAACGCTCCTCCCATAGTAACAAGACCTTTACCAATCTCTTCCCATGTGAAATTTCCAATTGTGCTTAGAACATTTGACAATATTGTGAGTGCCGTTGCAACTGCAATAAGACCAACACCGGTTGATACCATATTTTTAGGCATTAAATTAACAGCTAAGGTAATTTCTGCCAGTGCTCCTGCCATAACGGTCAGTCCTCTGCCAATTTCATCCCATTGCATAGAACCGAAATCCTCTACCGCTGATGCCATAATTTTCATCGCGCCTGCGATAGCGATTAAAGCAATACCCGTAGATACAATATGTTTGGCATTACCTGTAAGGTTTGTAAATGCTGTAATCTCTGTGAGTAATATACCAATACTTGTGAGACCTTTTCCAATTTCACTCCACTGCATAGAGCCGAAATCTTTGCAAGCAGATGCTAATACTTTTATAGCGGCTGACAGCACAAGAATTCCTGTTGCTGTTGATACTGCTTTTCCACTAAATTTAGCCGTATTCAAGAATAAAGCTATTTCTGCCATCAGGACACCCACTCCAGTAAGTCCCTTACCAAGTTCTCCCCAACTAAGTTGTGATATATCTTTGCAGGCAGATGCTAATATCTTAACAGCTGTAGCCAGGAATATAAGATTGAACGCGCCTTTGGCAATTGTCTTTTCATCTTTTGAAATAACTTTTGCGACTCCAGCCAGCACACCAGAAATTACTGTAATACCGGTAAGTCCTTTCGCTATCTCATTCCAACTCAAAGAAGCAATCTTTTTCAATGCTGATGCAAGAATTAAGACTGAAACTGATAATCCCAACATAATTGTAGCCGTCTTTCCAGCATTCTTAAGGTCGCCGCTTATCTTTGTAAAGATAGCCATAGACGTCATAAGTTCTGCAAACAATCCTGTTAATGCTGTAATAGCTGATGCTAATTTCGCAGAGTCAATAAGTGAAAGTACCACAATCGCACCGGTAAGAATTGCAATCGCACTGGCAATCTTAATCAAAGTTCCTGCTTTCAATTGTGTCTGATATGCCTCAAAGCAACCTCTAACGCTATCAAGAATTCCCTTGATTTGGTCTGTTAGTTTCGTAACATCGCTCACTGCATCTGTAATTCCTTTTAGGAACTTATTGATTCCAACAGCAATTCCAGCTAATGAAATACCGCTAAGAACATCAAACACACTTGAGAAATTGACATCACTGATATCTTCTACAAATCCACTTGCAAGGGTTTTCATTGCTTTTGCAATACCAGTTCCAATAGTCTTTACTCCTTCCCATAATGCCTGGAGTGCTTGTAAAAACTTAGAATTTTCGAGTGCTTTACCCATTGCACCAATTGCAATTTCAACACCACTTCGCATTCCATCAGCAGCTTCTCCAACTTCTGACATTCTTGTATGTACTCTTTCCAGAACAGAATGAATAACTGCAAATCCGCCGGTATCATACTTTTGCTTTATAGCATTTGCGAATCTTGTGACTGCATCAACCGCCTTATCAATTAAATCTGTTGCTACTGCCACACCTGTTTTTATATATTTAATCACGGTCTGTATCGCGACATTGAATATGTCTGTTTTCTTGATAGTTTCATCAAGTTTTACAAGCCAATCTCCGAAGCGAGCTGTCACAGATAAAATAGAACTAGCTAAGTCGCCAGTCCCTCCTAATAGAGAACCTACTCCTTTTGCAACCGCTACGAATGCCTGCTTAACAATGTCAATTACTGCAAACAAACCTTTGAATGTTCTTTTCAAATTTTCTGAATTCGTATCACTGAGTTTCAGATGTGCTGTCAAATTTCTTAACGCATCTGTAATGTTATATAATTGTTGCGCTGTCATCGGAGGGAAGATTTCACGGAATGCTTCTTTCACTGGTTTGATAATACTAAGCACTCCCTCGAAAGCGTTTCTTGCCGCTTCTATAAGCGCAGTTCTTCCTCCCAAGTCTTTCCAGCCCTGTAACATACTATTTCTGGCATCCGCTGATGAATTTATAATCGCACTGAACGTATCACTCATCTCCGTGAGTAATTCTTTAGCTTCTTCGAAGTCACCAACGATAATTTCCCAACTCTGAGTCCAGCCAGACTGTGCAGCTTCCTTTAATGTGTCAAATAACTGAGTAAATGTCTTTACTTTCGTAGCGGCATCATTTGCTGTTTGACCCATTTTGATTATTGATGCTATCTGTTCGTCGGTGTAGCCCATTGTTCTGAGCTGTTCCTCATTTAAGTCACCAGTGAACTTTGATAACGTTTCGGTTAAGATATCTGATGTCAACCAGCCTTTACTAAGGGTTTCTCTAAATGACCCCTCGTCTTCTATCATTTCATCAATGGCAATTCCATGCACTCTTGCGGTTTCTTTTAGAGCGTCCTGGAATACCTGACCACCCATACCAGCATTTACAACTGAGTTCCAGTCCTGTAATTTTACTGTTCCCGCTGCCAATGCCTGCGATAACTGATACATTGCTGTACTTGCCTGTTGTGAATTTGAGCCAGATACAGCTGCAAGGTTAGCAATGCCTTTAATTGCAGCAACCGAAGTATCCAAATCAACACCAGCCGCTGTGAACGTACCAATGTTACGTGTCATCTCTGTAAAATTGTAAATGGTCATATCTGCATAGTGATTTAACTCATCCAATGCATTATTAACCTGGTCAAGTGTTGTACCTTTTGATGAGGTATTTGCTAAGATTGTCTGTACAGCATTAATCTGTGTTTCATACTCTTCAAAACCTGTTCTTACTGGGTCAATCGTTAATGCTGACACAATGCTTTTTCCAGCATTAATCGCTGAATTTGTAATGTTTGCTAATGCTGTAATCGCCATGACCTCTAATGCTGAAAATTTAGCATTAACGGTTTCAACAGCATTCGATAATCCAGAAAGATTTATCTTACCAGAGGCTTTTTCTACACTTTCAAGTCCTTTCGTTGCCCCCTCCATATTCAGACTCTTTTTAAGTTTGTCTATGGAAGATAAGCTTGTCTGAATATTATTTTCAAACTGTTTATTATCAAATCGCATTTCGACGACTCTTTGATCAACAGTTGTACTCATAGACTTGTAACCTCCTTCCACGCCGATTTGACAATTTCGTCAAAAATAGGCTGAATAGCAGGATTGATATAATCTCGACCCTGTACCCAGCCTCCGTTACGAGTTCCATGTCCATACTGCAAAATAATTGCAATTGGAACTCCATTTTGAATATTCGTGTTATAAAAGCTAATAGATACTGAACCTTTCTCCTGCTTGATTTCGTAATTCCACGAATTTGCAGTTTTTCCAGTATCTCTCGGCGTAGCAGACGCAAGGGCTGCCACACCTTGGCGACCATATTTATCAAGGTCACCTATCCGTGCTACTTCTTTCACTCTTTCCAGATATCTGGTAAGCTTGTGGAAGTCGCCCTTTTGTCTGAAACTGATCATATGTATTTACTCCTACTTAACTCTAATCTTTGTGCCCGCATAAATCAGATCTGGATTACTAATACCATTAAGACGCACAAGGTTGTCAACAGTAGTGCCATTAGCAGCAGCGATTTTTGATAATACATCACCAGACTGAATTGTATAGTATTTCTTTTCTGCTTCACCATTTACAATTCCCTGTACCTCTGAATAACGGTCTCCCAAAACAGCCTTTCTTGTATCACCATTGCCATACTTTCCAGAACGAACCTCATTTGCCAAATCATTAGCAGAAGCTTCATAAATATGGTTAATGAAACTCTGTATCTCATCATATCGTGTTCCAAGATTGTTTCTTCTGTTATCACCATCTCCAAATTCGCCCTTCATAGTTCTTTCGGCTAATTCAAGAGTGGAGCCATCTGGAGTATTAACTTCCGGCTGAGGTGTTGGTTCCGGTGATATACTCTCTCCATTTACAGCTGCATATGCTTTCCAAGCATCAGCGTCACCATAAAACTTATCAAGGTCGAGATCTCCGTTGTATCCATTAATCCTACCTACTGAGCTGTACTGTCTAATAGCACATGCATAAGCCCCCTCATTCCAAGGTGTCTCCTGGTAGCCAGTTTGTGTGTAATCCGGATACTGCGCAATCCATAATCCGTAATCGCCAATTCCGTCGATTCTTTCCATAGCACTCTTCTGAATATAGACAAGCGGTTTTACACCGGTCTTAGAGAATACATAATCACAGAATCCTTTAACCCAATTGAAATCGTTCTGACCAAATGTTGGATTATCCTGTCCTTCCCAATCAAGACAAAGAATAGCTTCTCCAACGCGATTTCCAACAACATCAAGGAAATGGTTTGCCTCTGCAACATAGTCGCCTCCCTCGGCATAGTGATAACATCCGACTAGCTTTCCATTTTCTTTTGCCTGCTGATACTGTCTAATAAAATCTTTGCTGACAAATCCTGTACCCTGAGTAGCTTTCATAATTACAAAATCAGCGGCAACAGCAGATAAATCAATACCTTCCTGCCAACCGCTGACATCAATACCATTAAGTCCCATAGTATTTCCTCCTATCCTTTTGAATGAAATCTCTTTCTATTTGCAGCATTTATTGCAGCGTGCTGACGATATAGTTCCTGCTGACTCATTTTCTTTTTAGGTTGATTCTTCTCGTTGAATACCCTTATCAAAGTAAGCAATCTGTTCAAATGCCATTTCTGACATTCCATAGGAATATTGAAACTAATCATCCAGTAATAAATGAGTTCCGCTGTAATCTGCTCACGATTTGTTGTTACTTTCTTTTTTGTTTCAGTGAACCAAGTAGCAGTCATTGGTAACGCAATATACCGGTTCACTTCTTCTATGTTTGCTATTGTTAAATAGTTGTAGCAATCATCTGGTACATTTTGTGTAATGGTCATACATCGCACATAGTCGATAATTTCCGCTGTAGTTTTATCTTTCTTGTTTATAAAAGGCTTATTCCACTTGGCTTCCCATTTAGCAACTGAAACCAGAGAATGCTCTAACTGTAATTTTTGTTCCTTTGTATAGATGAACTGTTCATTCTTTTCATCCCATAATTCAACTGAAGGTATTACGATATTAAGCATCTGTACACCTCCCAAATGAATTTACTGTGCCGTTCCAGAAACAACTGTTAAATTCTTATTCTCTGCTGCTGACTGTGCCGCATCATCCTTAATCTGAGGAATGATTGCATTGATAAAATCAGAAGCAGCATTAACATCTCCAGATAAGAATAATCTCTGAAACAGCACGTCATATGCCGGTGATTCCGTGAATGCTTTGCTGATTTCTTCTCCTTTTTCAAGCCTTCTTCCATCTGCCGACTTGATGCCGTATGCAGATAAGATAATCTTCTTAAATGAAGCCATAATTTCTGGAACATTCTTGGCATTTACAATTCCCATAAGGTACTCAGCAAGACCACCAGGCATACTTACCTCTAACTCCGTAATCTCTGTTTTGCTGAGATTAAAATAGTGGTCTTCTGTTCTTTCTGTCCCGTTGAAATCAACGTAAGTAATAGTTTCTTTATGCATTTTGAATTTCTCCTTTCAAATAAAAAAGCGACGCCAGCCGAACTGAATACGTCGCATAGACTGAATATTTAATTAACCTTCTGTTGTCATCATAGAAATGATTTCATCAGGCATTGGAAGTCTTGGCTCTGTAGATCCAGAACCATCTGTTCCATAAAGAATACCTTCCAACTTCTGGAGTTTGGTAGCATCAACCTTTGTTGAGTCGAATGTCATTGTAGCTGTTGCTTTAAGTTTCTTACCTTTAACAGCCGCAGTAACTTTAACAGGTGTTGCACTGTATTCCCAAGACATAGCCAATGGCTCTGGACTTTCATTTACAGATGAGTTCTGTTTCTCTGATGGAGAAGCAAGGCATCCCCATGTTAAGTGAAGTTTATAACCATGGTCATTTGACTCTGTATCATTTCCGAGAATAGTCTTATACGCAAGACCAAATTTCTTACGGTTCTGCTGACCCGCATATACTCCTGGTGCAATCTCTACAGAACCATCACATTCGGCGAACTCATCCGGAGCCATATATGCTTCAATAGTTCCGCCAGCTGTTTCGGCAGACATAAGATTAAGATATTCAATGTTATCTGCATATATCTTATTTGACTCTGCTCCTCCAGGACTGTCTGTAATAGAACTCACACCATTCCAAGCAACACCCTTTGTATAGCCATTTGTCTGAAATGGATAAAGAGCGACTTCACTGACACCAGTTTCAAACAATCGCTCGCCTTCATTATCCCATGTAAGTTTTGACATGTTGATTTCCTCCTAATAATAAATTTCATATACTGTGTGATTCAAATTGTCCTTGGTGTAGGCTGTATTGAATCTGCACATTGGTAATTCAGATATTTTGTCTACTATATCGCTATCCGGATTGCTGTCTATGACTGTTACAGAATAACGATTTGAAGACAAATAAACCCTGTCATCGGCGTGCCTCTTATCTTTTCCATTAAGGGCATACACAATGGCAGGGTATTTCATACTAACAGATGCTGGCGGTTGAAAATAAGCTCGGCACTCTTTCCCTCTCTCCGGGCAAGCTAATATACCGCAAAGAATACTATGCAGTTTAAGTCGTCTGCTCATTATAAACACCTCCAACTGTCAGAATTAATCGTGGATACTGAACTTCTACGCTCGTAATTTTCCACTTAGCTCCCATAAATACGATATATCGCATATTCTGGAAATTCTCATAAGCAAATGGGTCAGCAATAATACTAAACTCATTTGAAATATTAAGGTTATCATTAAGTGATGTTCCAGTTTCATGCTGAGCCTTACTCCTATTAACATCACCATAATGGTTATGCTCTACAATACGGTCTGTCCATACACCGGGAGCTGTTTCTTCTGATACGGAATAACCAATTGCTCCAAAAAATTTACTCATTTTGAAATTTCCTTTCTACGATTTATCTTAGGCTGCTAATCCTCCGGTCTGCTGGCTCTTATTGTCTGTAACATCTTCCTCAATAGCAATTGCAGAGTAGACTCTTGTGAGAGCTCCGGAGCAACGTGTCTCAAGAAGTGATTTCTCCTGATTAAAGTCGATATCAAACTGAGTGAAGTGTGTAATCTCTCCGCCCTTTGTTGCTCCAAGTGAATAATCCTGAAGATTTACCATGATAGCGATGAGTTTCTTTGTCTTACCATCAGATGTCTTTCTGGTCTTGTTAGCAAACTGCTCAGCTGTCTCGATTGTTCCAACATTTAATGCTGTAGCAAGTTCTGCCTTAGAAGAGTAAATTCTTCTACCAGTAATATCTCTTGCAAGAAGCATTACATTTGCCATATGAGGTGTGCAGTATAAATCTGGAGTACCTGTTCCCTTATAATCTTCTCTTGCATAAAGTAATGTCTGTACCATTGCCTCTGCATATACGAAGTTATCGCCGAAATTAGCTCCGGTATTTGTTCCCTGAAGTTCAGCCTTCATAGCTGTAATGTCAAGGTCCACATGAATTGTATAAAGATCATCATCGAGCCAGATAGGTCTGATATGGTCTTCTGCAATCTTATCGTCAGCCCCCTCTTCACGACCATCACCGATCATAATTGCTCTGGCAAGGTCTTCGTTAAGGTTCATACGATCAATGCTGTACAGATATGCAACATAATCGAAATCTGTAATATCGACAATATCATCTCTGTTAAGAGCACTCTTTGTGTAAACTGTCTGAGGGTCAGTTGTTCTTCTTACAAGGCTGAAATTACCATTCAGCTTCTTCTGCTTTCCTTTCTTATAACCATGAGACTTGAGATCATCGATATATCTAATATCTGCCTGTGTTGTTCTAATTCGTGACATAGGTGATTTATGTACTTTAGAAATAACATTACCGACCCAGCCCTGATCATTTGTGATAAGCTCTGGTGCACCAGGTCTCACATCTGCATACTCTGGGAAGAGTTTAGAAATATCTTCTGAAGATACACCACTGCTTGTTGCATCATGCTGAAGAACATTCTCCTCTGCATACTCCCTTAAAGCGTTCTTAAAAGTTCCAACTGTTCTCATCTTTGCTTTCTTAATAATTGCAACCTGGTCAGCATGAGAAAGTGTGTTATCCTGTGCCTGTGCACCATTCTCAAATACGTTATGTTTCATCGCCATTTTATTATTTCCTCCTTCATTATCATCTGAGTCATCATTGTTTTCTTTGTCTTCCATAATTGTTCCGATAACAGCATACACAGCAGTCTTCTGCTTTTCCGTAAGTGAGTCAAAGACATCTTCTACAGTCTCATCATCCTCAGACTTTTCTTTTTTCTTATCTTTTGAGTCCTTGGTTTTCTCTTCGTCATCTCGTTTGTCGTCAGAGTGCATAAATACTGTTACACCCTCGTCATAACAAGCGATAATCCCGGAACCATCTTCTCCGTGAGCAATTACATCATCAATAAAAGCTCCAGGATTAGCTCCCGCGAGCACAAGACTAACCTCTCTGATTAATCCGTGAATTACATCGGAACCTTTCTGCATCAACTGGTTTGCAAAGATTGAAAGTGACTTTACATCGCCATGCTGTACAAGCTCTTTTGCAGTTCTACCATTATCCGTATCATTAAATTCACAATACGCATATACACCATCTTTACGATTTTCAAGATGTGCTAATCCAAGTACATCATTAACGTCATTGTGATTATGGTTCCATACTAATGGTACGGTCTGTCCATTCTGTGATTTAAAAGCGTCTTTTTTAATTACACGACCATCACTACAAGTAAGGTCGTTTCGTGTGGCATAACCACCAAAATCATACTTCATTTTGAATTTTTCCTCCTATATCTTGATTTTCATCATCAGTCTGATTTGCTGTTCCAGAGTCAGATTGTGATATATTACTATTTCTCAATTCATCCGCCTTAGGGTCATCAGATGGTTTCCATCCAATTACCTGACGCATTTCATTTGATGATGCTACTTCATTTCTCGTAAACTTATCCGTTATCTCAGCAATTTCACTTATTGGTACAAGTTTGAATGGATCTCTAAAGAACTTAATTGATTTGTTCTTTGTACGAGCGGTCTTTGTAAGGAACTTACGTTTCATTTCATCAACAATCGCTGACAAAATCGGTTCTATCGTCCTATTGTAGTAATTAAGCATTGTCTTCTCATCAGCTGTTCCATCTAATATGCTCTGAGTGATACCTAACTGGCTATATAGCATACTCGTCAAATATTCAATCTGCTTCATCAGATTATTCTCAACTGAACGATTTAACTGTGTAACATGCTCCGTTCCATCAATATACGCAATTCCATACTTTGAGCCGGATAACTGTTCTTCTATATCTTTCCTTCGAAGTTCAGCCTGCTTTCTTCTTGCATCTGATTTGATAACATATGGTAGCTGGATAATTAAATCCAATTTTCCAGAACTACTCTGTTCATCAACAGCATCCAAAAGATTCAACTTTCGAACCAATCTCTGCATTGTAGAATTCGGTTCATTAATAACGGCATAAAGCGGATTTTCAATAATTGCTACGCTCCTCTTAGGCATAGTAATTGTCTGTTTTACACCTGTTTGTTCGTTATATACTTCGAGTTTTACATGCTGTGGATACCAGTCAACTACTTTTCCTACTCGCATTGACGTTATATCAAATCCGTTAGATATATCTGGATCAATTGTAGTATCAACCGGCACTATCGCCACAACACCTTCATCCATCATCGACATAACAACATCCTGTATAAATGCCCTTCCCGTCTGGTCCAGATTTGCCTCTAATGATAAGCAATCATTAAGTCCAGATTTTATAACATTTAAAAACCGCCCTTCATCATCCAACTGAACATGCTGAATGTTAATGGCGGCTACATCTAAAGCTATTCGATTGTAAACAGAGGTCACGATAGAACGCTCATTTCCTCTTGTGAGTCTAAATCTGTCTGGTCGATATGCATATCCTCCACCTATACCATACTGATAATTGGCAGTTGGGGCTCGATTCAGAAATGCATTCCAGGCGTGTTTCAGTCTGGAGCCAACTGTTAATTCCATTTTGAATTTTTCCTTTCTTTTTTTATTTTAGTGATGTGCATAATAAGCTCTGAGTTTAGAATTTTCGGACTTATTTTTAGCATATCAATGCAACGATTTATAACCAAATTTGGAACCAAAGGTGTGATTAACCTCGGTAAAATGGTACCAATTGTAGGTGGGGTCATCGGAGGCACATTTGATTATGCAGGAACAAAAATTATAGCTTCAAAAGCTAAAGATATTTTTTTATATGGAAATATAGATTAGACCTTATTCAAACATATCTCGATTGAGCTTATATGCGACATAGGCATCCATCATAGCTGCCACTGCATCAATTTTATCAACATATCTTTTCTTTAACAATTTACGGTTTCCGTTAGTATCCTCTAAAGTAATACAGTTTCCCATCGTAAATGTCATAAGCTCTTCATCGAACAGAAGCATTCTATCTTCTGATAATTTCTTTAATTCTCCAAGTGGAACTGATTCTGTCTTAGCTCCCTGGATTACTTTTTCTACACCAAATACACCATTTTCCTGTTTCCAACGTTCTACGAAATCTTTTGCGTTATATGGGTCGTACCCAAAACACCTTACATCGTAACCGCTTTCAATAATGTAGTTATCCAAATCTTCATATACTTCCATCATATCCAGGACAGTTCCTTCCATAACAATAAGACTGCCTTCTTTGATGAACTCTTCATACTTCAATCTCATTGCAGGCTGCAATTTCATTAATGTCCTTTGCGTTATGTAATTTCGTGTCTTTACACCAAATGCACCATTCGATAATGGAAACAGAAATGTAAATGCACAGAAATCATCTCCCTGCGATAGGTCTCCACCCAAAGAGCAAGGCAATTGCCAGAAATCTCTTTTTCGATGCGGCAAAGTTTCTTCATATGTGAAGTAATACGTGTAACCTTCCATTGGTAGACCAAATCGTTTTGCCAGTATATCATTTCTTGCAGCTGGAGCTTTCTCTGCTCTTTCAACATCAAGCTGATATGTTTCATAACTGACAGTTTTTCCTAAATTTGGATTAGCTTTCAACCACATATCTGGATTTGAAACTTCTTCAACAGAATCAAGTTTGTACCACCAGATAGAAACATGAGGGTTAATATATTCACCTTTTAGGATGTCCTGCAATTCCATTTTGATTGTATCGCCTGCTCCATTACGGACTGTACCCTCAGAGCTAATAGCAACAATCAAATAATCATCTACCTTTGATGCCCCCTGTTCAATAGCACCAATTACATCTTCTCTGATATCTCCGGATAACCATTCATCAACAGTTGCAACCTTGAGCTGCAATCCCTGTAGCTTGTCTATCCTCATCGGACGAATTTCCAATAACGAACCGGTAAGAAAATTTTCTATTCCTTTCTTGGTCGATGCCAATTTAACTCTATTGGCTTTTGAACCGCTGGTGTTCATTATTGAGCCATCTGTAAGAAATTTATAGAATGGTCCTCTTGAACGCGTAATAGCTGTACGAATAGGTGATAAGACTTCTTCTGCCTGTTTCATTGTTGGTGCAGTTGTAATCTGGTGTGTTGTCGTGATATCGACATTAAGAAAATAGTTCTGTAAACAAGAACCATACATAGATTTTGCGGCACCTCGTGCTACTATGAGGTACTGCTTGTTAATAAGCCTCTTTCTGATATGCTTTTTAACATAATGCCCACCATGACCGTCTTCCGACGGTTCATAGACACTTCTTTCAACGAAATAATACCAACCAAAAATTTGTTCAGACCATACTTTAAATGAGTCAAGAAGATTCAGATCCGAACCATCGGTAAGCGTTAATTCATTTTCGCAGTATAAGATAAATCCTTCAACTGCTTTATCATCGTAATATACTCCAGGATTTGCAATAAGGTCATCAATACGGTTCATCTCCATAGAGATTTCCTTATTTACTGGTATCTCACCTCGAATAACGGCATCACGAAACATGCCGTAATATTTCGGGACGGCTGTGTTTGATAATGCCATATCTTACTCCTTATTTACCTCGCAATTCTTTAATGCTTAATGCGATACCAAGAGCAGAACCTGTTACCACCAGTACATCACCTGCTACTGATAATACATTCGTAACACATTCTCGTCCCTTAGATATCTTCGGCTCTTCAACTTCCGAAAATAATTTTTGGTATTGCTGCTCAAGTAACTCTCTGTTGATTCTGTCTCGCATTTCTTTATCAGACATATTTGATAAATCCATACTTTTTCTTTTAGGTTTCGGTCGCGTTTCGCTTTCCATTGATTTTAGCTGGCGAACCATAGCCGAACTAGTGTCAACGATTTTTTTACTTCGTTCTAAATCTTCCCTAGCCCATCTATTAGGATCCGGATGACTTGTATCAATTCTGTTATCTTTTTTCTTTGCGAGATTATCTCTTATATCTCTGTCATATCGCTTTTTACCACGAGGTGTTAAAGAGCCATCTTTGTTCTGATAACGGCGAACACCCCATCTCATACCTTTGATACCATGGTGAGAAAGCGACGCATCAGATTCAGTCTGAGTTGCTGTTACCATCTTCCATCACCTCCTGAATTTCAGCCATTGTTTTCAACCGCCACTCATATTCATTTGCTTGCGTTTTACAGCATTCTAATGCTGCAGAACTAATTGGCGGATCGAACAGTAATCGGACTTTTAATACCATATAAGACTTTACAAGATGATAAAGGCTCATATCTTTTATAAAATTGGTCCAAATTGCAGTTTTATCTTCAATCATAAATCCATTAGATGGACCTACTCCTATTTGTGTTAATATGGTAAAAACAGAATTAATATGCGTGATGATGTCTAAATCAAATGCATCATACTCTTCTGTTAAACCTAACATTTTTTTTACTGATAATAAAATGCTGTCTTTCATTTCATCTGCTGCCATATAATTACTCCTTTTCAGGATAAGTAATATGAATGTAATCAGCCATACAATAACCATCTCCTGCTTCGATATGAACAGCATAAAAACCATCAATGACCTCATCATTTACAAGTTCTACCATTGTACCAACAGGAATTGTTGCTATAACATCCGCTTCTTTATTTGGTTCTTTTCTAACTCTCAGATATCCGCAGCTCTCAATAACACCGAGAATTTTTATGTTTTCATTCTTTGTATCTGAAGCCGCTGTCTGTACTGACTGATTTTCTTTTCTTTCCTCACTCATAAGTAACCTCCTTCTAATGTCTCCATGGACACATATCATTTTTTCTTCTCTCTACAGGTGCATGTGGTAATAAGCTCGAATCGCCATAATGTATAGCATTGTGAGTATTCAATACCGTTGATATCAGATACTCTGGATTGAGAATGTCGTCATTTCTATTTATGATGTCCTCTGGTGTAATTGGATTCATGTGATGAATAATAATGTTCCCTTGAATTTCATATCCATCGCAAGCCAAATCACATCCTCTATCTCTAACGATGATTTCGTTCCTAAGTCTTTTCCACTCTTTTGAGTTATAAAAAACTTGATTCAAATATCTGTCAAAACCAAATGTCTCTATTCCAACAGAACCATCTAATTTCAAATATTCAAATCTTTCTTGAAATGTTGACAAACGGATAAGCTCTGTATATGTTTTAATCATCCCACTCATATTCATCGCTCTCCCTTTGTGAATCCTGTCCACTATATCCTCTGAAAGCATCAAGGGCATTCTTGTATAATTCCTCTGCCTGCTCAGAAGATTGAATACTTTTTGTTTTAGCCTCTGTTAATGCTAATTCTTTTTTTGTCTTCTCTAATTCAAGCTCTGCCTGCTTTGTTCCGAGCTTTAAATAGTGAACAATAATTTGCGATGGTGCCTTACCAGACCTCATTAAATCCTCAGCACAATCAGTTGCAAGAGAGATCATCTGTTTCTGTCTTGCTTCTGGTGTGATTGCTGGTCGCATTCGCTGACTGGCAGTATCAGAAGATGAGTCTGGCTTAACTTTCCTCATAGTTACCGCCTCCTTTTAAATAATTTCAGCACACTTTATATAAAGTTTCAGCAGGGTTTTAAAGAGTTTACAGAGACTATTACTACACTCTTGTATATGAAAGGAGACAACCTTTAAAGATGAGCCAGCCACCGCTCAGTAATAATCCTATAAACTCTTTAAAACCCTGCTGATATGTCAGAACATTTTTCAAAAATTTCCCTCTGGGGAAAAAATAAAGACCGCCGCGATATAGGTGGGGGTATGTTTTTTATGCACCCCCCTATACCCTTAAGCAGTCTGTGTAATATTTAGTGTTTTCTTCACTTTTTTGTATATGTTTCTAAAATCATATTTGATGATTTCGTCTATTGCTCTTTCGATCTCTTTGTCATTCTCTTCATCCGATAGCTCATCCGATGTCCTTGCGATGCGACCAAGATACGATGTCGAGTGATAGCCTTTCTCCTCATCATATAGCATCCATTCAGTGAACTGGTCGAACGGATCATAAGGGTTGTCAATTGTAGTCAATGCACACTTAGTTACATCCATTTTCTATGTTCACTCCTTTCCATTCAGATACTTAGATACAGTTGAAGTAGATACTCCTAAAGCTTCGGCTATTTCAGATGTACTGTAGCCAGATGCGGATAGAGCTGAAATTCTACCCTGTTTAGCTGTACTGAGTGATGTTGTGGCACGAGGAGTAGCCTTTTGTCTGACAACATCAATGTTAGTATTGTTTAGTATCTGTGTTAGCTTGTTCTCGCTGATAGCACCAGCCTGTATAGCCTCCCATTCCTTATCAGTTATATCTATAGAAGTCCTCTTAGCTCCTACAGAATTGCGGGCTTTCGATAGAGCCTGCTGACTCGCCTTCTTAATTTCAGCCTTTGTCATATCTGGGTTGTCTCTTTTCTTAGATTGAACCTCTGCATTGGCAATAGTCTGGGCTTGTCTTTCACGAGGGGCATTCATTAAAGCAACATTTAATTTTCCCATAAGGGAGTCTACTTCAGACTGATAGGTTGCTTTTGCAGAAGCAGAATAGGCAATCTTTCCAGTATTAACCATTTCTCTTCTTGCTTGATTTGCTAAAGACTTCATAGAATTTGCATATTTTGCATACGCTTCTTCTTGTGGGGTGCCGGATGATAATTCTCTTGCATCCTTAACTTCAGCCATCTTTGTACTCTTCTGGGTACGAATTTTTATTTTTCCATCTTTGTCTGTGTATGTCTCTTTAACTTCTTTGTAACTGAGAGAACCATCTTCATTGATAGTAGGACTTCCTTTTCTCTTTAATACAGAAGTTTCAGATTTTGCTCTTGAGATAAGAGTAGACGCGCCTTCATGATAGTGACCATTTGAATCTGTTGTACCTTGGTATTTCTTCTTCAAAGTTGCAATATCGTTATCAATTTCACTCTGCTTATAGTCAAGCTTATGTTTTTGAGCATCGATAACAACCATACTATGACGAACAGCTTTTGCTAATTCCGGTTCAGTAGCACCCTTCAAAGTCATATCTGTAATAAGGTTAGAAATCTTACCCATTTCAGTCTGAGTATTTGTCATTCTTTGGTATGTTCTACCATTTCTGGTGTAATATTCTTTTCCTTTAGAATCTACTTTTACAGGTTTACTAGAATCTGGACCATATTCATCCTTGGTATCAAAATCCTCCAATCCTTTTAAAGAATGTGTAGAAGTAATTTTTACTTTGCTCTTTGAAGAATTACAAGGTATTACCATTACGGTATCACCATCAAAGTCTGCACCAGACAATCTATCAGCATTCTTTTTATTAATACCAATGGCGTCAGCTGGAGTATTACCGAGAACCCTCTTTCCTTCAACCAGCTTATTGTTCACTTTTAAAATTGGTATCTCGAAAGTTCCTCCATGAGGATAACGAATTAATGCAACTGTTTCACCATCTTTATAGTTTGGTGCATAAACCTCATTATCTTTAATGGTTGTCAATGGAAGTATTACCTGATATTTTTGTCTTGGTAATGCCGCTGCCTGCAAATGCACAGCCGCTGAATCGCAATCATCAGCAAAGGATTTCAATAAAGTTTTCTTTACTGTAGGATTAGTTAATGAACAAATTTCATCAAATTCGGATTGCTTATCTGCTGTTGCGAGACCCAACTGCTTTTTAATAAGAGATAGACTCTGTTTTGATAGGAACTGAGATGGAAGTGTTTTACTCCATTCGCCCCAATCTCCTTCTTCGGCTCTCTTATTGATTAAAGACAAGCTCTGTTTCTTTCCAGTTACGGGGTCTGTATACTTTCCTTTTGGATCATTATAATAACTTTGACCGCCGTGTTCCTTTATTAAAGAACCAAAAGGATTATCTGGGTCATTTTTAATGTCCTTAAGAACTTCCATTTTAGGAACAGATTTTGATTTATTGGTATTGAAAATAACATCAACTCCATCTGGCATATCATCAGAATAGACAGCCATTCCCTTTAGATATTTCTTTCCATCTACCATTATTCGAACCTGTGCGTAATGCGAATCGCCTAATGATAAATCCTGGACTCCTCTACGAAGTTCTATAACACCATCTTTGTTAATACCACCATCTTCTTTGTATCTGATTGCAAGTCGATTAGAATCCATACTAGAAGGGTATTCAAAGCCTTTTCTAAAAGATTCACCACCATCATAAGAAATATAATCTTTTACAGAATGTACATCCTCATAATTATAAATATCCTTATGCTCTGTTCCAGGAGGACAGATTACTTTTATGTTTGTCTGTTTTCCAGGATTAGTAACCTGTGGAACTCCACCTCCATAAATCGGATAACCTTCCATTTCCAAAATATAAAGAGCCTGGTTAAGTTTCTCTTTCGAAACTCCAAGCTCTCTTTCAACTCCGGTACCGACATCAATCATACCTTTTTCATCAATAAGTTTTCTAAGAACATCGGCTGTAGCTTTCGCCTGGTTCATTCTAGCTTCAGAATTTTCATTCAATAAAGACCTTACAGATGAGTCATTTGCAAATCCCATCTTATCTGCAATTTCATTCAAACTGTAACCCTTTTCTCGAAGGTCTTTGGCTGTTGCAACTTGCACTGCTCTTCTTTCATCTTTAGCCAGACTCATTTGTGTTCTAAGCTGAGTTGTTGTAAGTCCCATAGTCTTAGCAATATCTGTTTCACTCATACCAGACTTTTTTAAAGACTGCACACGACTCAGAAAATCTCCGCTATGCTGATAAGGGTTATCTCCAGAACCCCAAGGATATCTACCAGACCTTCTGGCAACACCATAATGCATAAGCATATCATCTGAAATCTGAGATAATACTTTAGCTATTCGATTCATCGATTAACCCTCCTGTTCTTTTATTTTTCTTATGACCTTATCGAAGGTAATAATTTTATCCATAATTGGAACAATATCTTCTGCTGTTGGATTATGATACAGAACTTCGTTGTTCTGATAAATTCTTAATTCCATATCAATATCAGCAGGTTTTACTTTATATTCCAAACAAAAAAGAGCGGCATAAATCATAAGCTGCTCCATGTGTGCCGGAATTACTCCTGTCTTCAAATCATGAATTCTAAGTAATCCAGATCTGTATGAAATTGAATCTGCTGTTCCAAAACAGTTTTCAGAATAAAATAATGTCTGCTCCGGTGTCATCTTATAACCAATGGCATCATTAACATACATATTCAAAGTTTTTTGTGATTTTCGTAATTTCTGTCCCAAAGAGATACACTGTGCAGCAAATGCATGTAACTCGGTACCTTTCTGAGTAGCAAGAAATTTTGAATAGGCATCGGCAACTTTATCTTCGCTGTAATTAATCCAATGATATTTACTAGCTCCTAAGAAAGCGTGTTGCCCCTCAAGATTGGAATGATTGTTGAAGTTCATATAGCACTTCCTCCTTGTTCTCTGGACAAATAAAACGAGAAAAAGACATTCTGTTCATTTGGTCCACATAATATTCTTGATTAGGCTGTTTATTAGCCGACGCGCTTTTTTTACATTCCAAAGAAGCCCACTTATCATTATAAAGAATTAGCAGGTCTGGAATACCTTGAATATAACTTGCATCATTCTTCATAACTATGCATCCAGGAAAAAGTTTTTTAAGTTCTTTAATTAAATTAGCCTGGAATTTGTTTTCTAACATTTTGTAAGTTCCTTTCACAAATATCAAAAGAGAAAGTGAATGCTGTTAAAAATGCATATTTTACCTCTCTCCTCATAAAAGGGAATGTATTTTTCGCGCGCAAAAAAAAAGAGCATAAAAATGAAAGGAATTGATTTTTTCATTCGGCGGATAGATGAACTGATTTTTTATCAGATTTTCCATCTCTGAGATTGTGTTCAATGCGCTATTATTACACACAATCAATCTACTTCGTCCGATCTCTTGTCGGCAAGCTCATCTTTATCATTAAACCATGTATTCACATGTACAGACTTTCACTGCTACGTCCTTTATTCCTTTCATAAAACAACTTGTAAATTTGGCGTAAAAAAACAGAGGTACCGTAAAGTATCTCTGTCATAATCACGTTATGTAGTTTTAAGCTTCTTTTAAATATACTTCACCATTCTCTTTAATATAATATTCCCTTGCAGATAAAGTCTCTTGTAATGTTTTTCTAAGAGACTTTCGTATCGCCGATTCTTCTCCATTATATAAAGAGTCCACTAATTCTCCAACTAAATTTTCATATTGTGACTTATCCTCTTTTTTTAGCAATCGCCCTTTGTAGTCATTAAGAAATTTTTTTAAAGCACTAAAACTGCTAAGAATCCTTTTTTCACATTTATCAATATATGATGTTATCTCTTGTTCTACATATTTGATAAATTCAACATCATAATTTTGAGAGAAATAAGTCTCAAGCACACTACTCATGCCATACAATTGAATAGATAGCTCTAAACTTTCCTTTATTTGAAATGCATTCGTCACTAATTCATCTATACTTGATTTGCTATTTATTGTGGAATCTAGATCACACATATAAAATTCAATATCTTTTATAGCAACTTTCTTTGCATCTTGAAGACTTGCTATTGTCGCAACTCTCTGCTCATTATGTCCCATAATTGAAGAATAGTTTTCATACGCATATTTTATAAAACTTACTTCTGATAACAATTCTGCTTTTTTATCTCCATACAAAAATTCTAAAATTTTATCCATACTTTGATTTATCATTTGTAATTCAGAATTTATCTGTTTTATAAAATATTGACTAGAAGCTATTGCCATTGCGGAGAACGCACCTAACATAGCGGCTTCTATATTCATCGAATAAAGAGATGCCGTACCACCAATATGACCAGAAGCATCTAGCCATGTACTTGATACTCCACCTTGCTTCAATGACATTAAAGTGTGGTCAATTCCATCTGGAAATCTGAGAATATATGCATTTGCCATTGTGCTACTAGCAACTGCTGTTGGCATATGCTGGAGTGCGGCACTAATTTGTTTTTTCTGATTATTTGTCAATGAAATTTTAGTAAACCCTCTGTCAAAATTAACTTCCTGTTTTACTGGTTCTAACTGAAAATCATTTTGCAATGTCATCATTTGTATTGTATTATCACTTGATTCGTTCATTTCCACTCCTCCATATCCAGAATATCAATATGGAAACGCAAAATAAAAAGTGCGCCCCATCTGAGAGACGCACCGAAAAAGGCATCTCCCATTGTTGCCACACAATCTTGCTTTCCGTCTAAGGGTACAAGTAAAGAGAGAATACACTTTTTACCAAAGTCATTCCCTTAAACATTTAACAATATATGATTGTGTGGCTCTTAAATTATACCATAGCTGAAACTAAATTTAAAGTCGCTTCTTGAGCTGGAGCTACCTTCTTGGACAAAAACCCAAAAATTTTTGCTAATTATATATATTTATTAAACTTTTTCTTCGCATTAGAGTTGAAAAAAAAGTGGGTTTTTGACCAAAGTTGGATATCCAAGAACTCGGAACCCGCATAAATACTGGGTTTGCAAGCATTCGGTCTATGGACAAAAACGTTTTAAAAAGTGGGTAGAAAACCCAAATTTTTGACCAAACTTGGATATCCACTAAATGTTTTTCGCACTTTTGCCCAAATTTTTTAGTCTCTGCCCGTTTTTATTTTTCCAAAAGTGGGCAGAAAATGACCAAAAATGACCAAAAATGATTAAATGGATATCCAAGAATTCAACCAATTTTCATCAATTTACCCGGTATGTCTCAGTAAATTATGCTGCATTCTTAGTCCTCTTCTCAGAATTTCAGCCTTTGGCATACCATATTCAGTCGATAATTCATCCAAAATAGTCTCTTCACCGTCCGACAAACGCAATCTATACTGCTTATTTTTCACTTCACCGTCATCTCTAGGCGGTCTTCCACGTCTGTTCACTCCTATATTTACCTCCAAATCTTAAAAATTTCTTCTGTGATACGGCATATTTCTGCGGAATATTGGAATATATGTATACTCTGCATGAACGTAAAAGTCCCTATGACATCGATAATCTGTCACCTTTATAGGCTTTCCAGGCTCAATAACCTTAGATAATTTCCCGAAAAGCTCCCTTAATCGTTCGGCAAATTTCTTCATAGCTTCCTTAACTCTTTCCCACACATCACATAATGTCTGTAAAATATCATCATATTCCATATCCATTATAAAGCCTCCTTTACATCATAAATACGACTTAATGACACTTTGGTGATTTTTCCATCTTTTTGAACCATTGCGTAACCTACGCTCAAAAATCCAGCTCCAATCTGCAATAATTCATAAGTATCAGTATTTAATTTACATTTGCTACAATCATCGACCACGTTACACATTTCCTGAGTAGCTAAACAAGCGGAACAGGTCGAGTGATCTGGTCTTACTTTACATATTTTCATATAGTTACCTCCAAATTTTACCTGTTTTACAGTCTTTTATAGCAATTCTTCCTTCAATATGAAATCCAGCCAACTCGCATATAGTAAATATAGTATTTAAAAGCTTGTGAAATCTTTCATCATCCTCTGTTGATGCTTTACTTTCCCCCGGTGCTTTCTCTACATTATTTATTGCACTATACGCAGTTGGGTCCGGATAACCTTCTGGATTTCTGTAACCGAACCCACTAATCATACGCATTTACTTCTCCTTAATATTTTTTGCTTCTAATGAATTTACAAGAGCATCAATATCATACATAATACCTTTTTCTGTATATGCCTTTACGATGTTTTTAACAGCATTCATTTTAGCCTCGTACTCAAAACACTCACAAATTCTCGTTGTTATAGTGTAAATGCAAATAAATGCTGCAAATAAAAGTATTATGATAGGTATTAATTCGTTAATTGTCATAGGTATTTTCCTCCTCTTTTTCGCATAATAGAATTCCGTTATCGTTTCCTTTGGGTACTGTTATTTGCGGTGACTGTAAACTTTTTGCTATACTTTTCAAACTCATATCTATAGACTTTAGAGTTTTTAAAATATCAGTATCATACTTATCATGTGTCATATTGCTTTGTTCTCCTTTCCGTTATGCCATAATTTCTTATCTGATAAATACCACTCAAGAGTTGCTCCGCATAATGGACACTTCTCGTCAGTTTTTTTAGTTGAGTGCTGTACCTCTCGCCCGCAAACGCAATATCCATAAATTACAGAACTGATATGAGATTTCCAGTAATCCTTTACAGTAACTATCAAAATATCACTCCTTGTCCATAAGACTTCCCCTATATTTCATAAAATCAACAAGTTCTTTTTCTGATACTTTCTGTTTATTACATCCATCTATGCAAGTATCGCAAGAAATTCCACTTGTCAGCAACCACATATCACATCCATCACACGGATCTGGTTTCCTATGGAATATCTTTTTTAACCATTCGAACATAATTAATCCTCCATTTTCTGAAACAATAGAATGTTGATAGCCACAAAAATATCGCATAGTAATATTTTCTCGTTCATAGCATAAGATAATATTGTTCCACACACAGAAATAATTAACAAACACAATGCATATTTACTATATTTGTTCATTCTTAAATCCTCCAGTAATCAACTCTGAATATGGCAGCTCTTCAATCCACTTACAGAATTCTCGCCATTCATCCAGCTTATGGTCTTTGCGAGACTTATAAATGTTCGCCAGCACCTCATAATTCAACATAACATTACGCGTCTGGTTATAGCTGCTCGGAAGAAGCTGAATCATCTGCCACCAGAACTTTTTGTCTTTTGTTTTAAGATAAGCTTCTCGGTTCGTATTTAATACCCCGATAGTGATTCTTAAAACATCCAGAGGAGAAATCATTATTGGACATTCAATCGGTCCATTTTTAGGTGGGTCTTTATACCAGATAGCATCGTTATTATCTCCAATCCAGTCGGAAATCAAATGCTCACAGCTAAAATCCTCCAACGTAAATTCCTTAGTGGCAATCTTATGCATCGTACTGCAAGAGTTCGCAACAGTACCAACCTTATAAGTATCAAACTCTTTCCACCAATATAAAGGCGCTGTAATCCTCACATACACCACCATCATTCTCATAAACTTTCTATGGTCTGTACCAGCGTTGGATAATTGCTGCATGAGTGAGCGATCGCTATCTCCTAAGTAAAAGTCGCCATTATACATGCAACGATCCGAATGACCACATTCTCTACACTGCCCAAACCCCTCTCCAGCACAGCAATTACTATCACTCTTATCCCAACTATTCATAGGATTACGCATACCCTCAATAATAAACTCCATCTGCTCCGGACTCGCCAGAACTACGTGCTCTAATTTAATCATTTATTATTTATGATCTCCTTTCCATATATCAACTCTTTTTCCTAAAAATTTTGCGTATGCTATTTCGTATTGTGTCCCTTCTCCGCAAATTCCGTCTTTATGAGGAATAGCTACAACCCGAGTTGAATCCTCAATATTTTTAAAGCAGTACATAATCAACTTTTCTTTATTTTCATTTGGCTGTTTTCTAACCATCGACACAGAATACCCAAGTCTAAGATAATATAAAGCTGCCTCTTCGATGGTATCTTCTCTAGAAAGCGTTCCTATAATATGAATATCACTCATATCTTTACCTCCTCTCTTTCAAATTTTCCATATCGCTTACTGTGCCACTTTCTTTCACAATTCCACGAAATTCAACCACTTCTTCGGAGAGGCTGACAAAATATCTTTTTCCTTGATATTCCACAATATCTCCGAAGTAGTTGATATCCATTTCTGGTCGTGAAGCATATGCGAGTACATTAATTTTTGTTGTTCGATTCACTATCTTTTCCTTTCTCTGTCCATTTTCACATCAATCGCTTTCTGCATATCTTCTGGTGAGATATTAAAAATGGACTCCAGAAGTGATAGACAAATATAAGCATCTGCCATCTCTTCCAAGAGTCCAATTCTGTCTCCGTAACCTCTAATTTGTTTGCTAACCTGCTGTGTAAGCTCTGCAAATTCTTCCATAGCAATAGTGCAATTTAATTTCCAAGGTCTTTTATTTATACTATTTCGTATAGCTCGTCTTCTCTCTTTGTCAGAAAGTTCAATATTACTATTTAAACCTTGAATAAATCTAGTTCTGTTCATTCTCAGACTCCTCTCTGAATTTTTCTTCCATCTCATCTAATTTGCTTGCAGCCTGTAATAGACACAAACAAAACATACTAAGAATAGAGCCAACACCAAATCCTAAAAAGAAATTAATCATTCTTTTCACCAGCTTTCTTTAATTGTTCCGCAGCCTCTTTTCTAGCGTCGTATTTAAAAATATCAATCTCTTCAAACTTATTGTCTTTCTCAGCAAAGAAGCGATTAATCTTAACTTTTTCACCATTTGGAGTAATTACATAGAATACACCGACAGTATCAAAATCACCATTTTCTGTATTGTATAAGAAATCCTCACAATATACATAATATGGGTTTGTTGACGGCATATAAGGCATAGAGATAGGAAACATCTCATCCATAATCTTGTCAACTAATCCGCTATGGTATCTATTGTTTGGGTTATTAACGCTCACACATACAGCTCTTGATACATCGTTATAACTGACTGAACCATCTGCTTTGATATGTTTAAACAAAGAACTCATCCTCTTGCACTGAATTGATTTTTCCCCATTCTTTTCAAAGCTCATATCATTACTCCAAATATCATCAGTATCTGCAATTGGTGTCAATGGTTTTCCAGCAATTAAGCGGTTAAGAATATTCTTAGTAATTCCAATGCTCATACCGCTATGACCATCCTCCATAAGACTGTTAAATGCTTTTAATGCACTTCTGTAACAAGCACATCCATACTCAGAAAATCCATTGCCATCATCACAAGATTTCTCATGTTCGCAAGCCAGCCCAATCTCATTTTCAGCCCATAAATCCATAGATGTCTTTTCTCTGCACGAATATAAAGATACATTCCTGTCATCGATATAAACATTTGCAAATATCTTTCTGGTATCTCCACCAAACTCTGTAATAATTTCTGGAAGATTCTCATTAACAGCGTCAAAGACAAGACCTCTCTCAGAACACCAGTCAACAGCCGCTTTTGTCTGCTCCTCATTTCTACAAGTCCAAAGAATGACTTTATCTCCATTCAGCTGACAACTCATAAGGAAATCAATAAGCTCCATATTTGGCTCGCCAATCTCCGGATATTTGTTTTCACATAAAGTTCCGTCAAAATCTACTGCAATAATATTGTTTTTCATTGTATTTGTCTCCTTTAAATAAAAATAACCCACAAGCCTATAAAGACTCATGGGTTTCGTAAATATAAATTAATATTCTAAATCAGCTACGTCATCCCAAATATCTTCAAGGGATTTCCCATCAAAGAATTTTGTGTCCATAACCTCTTCGATTGAATGAGCAGTCATGCTTTTATCACCATACCACATTTCAAACTTATTTAGTGATAATGGGTCAACGCCACAAGAATATCCATTGTATTCAAACATAACATGGTTTGTTAAGCCGCCAAGATATTCTTTAATATTAAAATCTGTCATGTTAAATAACCTCCTTAATATCTTGATGACTAATTTCTATTGTGTCCCATTCGTCATCACCAATATTTACATCAGCTAAGTATTCAATACCATCTTCCAGTATTTCTACAATTGTGGCTGTCCTTCCATCTTTAAGAATTACTTCATCATATTGATTTACTATCATTCAGATGCCTCCTTTTTTGTTACATATGCACTTGTCAATTTAATTTCATTGTTTCCATCTTCTATCCAAGCTGTAAGAACATTAGCTTCTTTTTGGTTTGGACCCTTTAATCTCATAATTTGCTGATATCTCATTCCATAACCGCTATCTCCACGTTCTTCCAATTTAGTAGCATCAAAATGTGCATTAATATTGTCAATCAATTCGTCTACATTATCTTTTGTATATCCTAATGCAGATTTAAACGCCCTCGCCTTATCTGGAGATTTTTGCGAATTAAGTGCATATTCTGTAAATTTCTCTTTAGCTATCTTTGTAGATTTTATTTTATCATGTTTCCTAACTTCTGCAACTTTTCCGTTATCTTTTATAGGATATGGCGGACCATTTCTAACACCCCACTTCATTCCTTTTACACCACTATGCTCAATTTCTAAACTATCAAGTCTGTTCTTTATCTTATCAAGAATATCCTCAACAGTTTCTCTAGTTCTAGGCGCAAGTTTCATGAATTTAGAATGTTCGGCATACCAGTTAAATATCTCATACAGATTTCCGTTAGCCCAACTAAAAGCCCACCAATCACAAATCATCTCCACAATATAATTGTATGGCATTTCAAGAATGGTCTCTAATTCTCCATTTTCCATATCGTCATGAATAAGTATCCAATACTGCCAGTGATGTGGGTTTCTATGAATATGTATCAGCCATGCTTTTTGATAATCCTGGACGACTTTATAAGACCTGTTGTTTCCATAAAAATATGCATCGTATGCATTATACTCGTCTTCTTCATCTTTAGACTTATCATGAGCAAATTCAATCTGCCAAGCTGCATCTGAAATATCATTCGTAACATCTGATAAATTTTCACATAGCCAGTCAAATCCTCTTTTAACATTAGCTCTGTGATTTTCTAAATATTGGTCATACTGGAAGCTCATCTGACACCTCGCACTTCTTTTTCGCATTGTTTGGAACATCTTCTTCTCCAAACATGCAGTTGTCTATCTCCCCGAAATAATATGGGCATCCATTACATTTTTCATAATTACTCATTTTTTATTGCTCCTTTTCGTGATTAACTTTTCAAACAGTTCCTTAGCTTCCGGACCGTCAATTGCATTGACAATATCCACAGATTTATTTGGTCGTTGTCTACCGACAATAAGAACTCCCGTATTTGTCTTATCATCATAATCAATACCTACTAATACTGTATCTCGCATTCTGTTTCCACCTTTCCTTCATTATTAGGAACAAATCTATTAAAGTTAATGCACATCAAACAATGCGAACATGCGGCGCTGATTCTTAATACACCTTCGTCTTTTCTGCTGCATTCGTCATAATACACGATTGAATCGTATTCTTTATCTGGAGTTGTAACTGCCACATGAGTATATCCTTCGGATTTTCTCTTCTCCAGATATGCTATTACATGATCTATCTCTGTTCCTTTATTCACTTGTTCTCCTTCCAATTTACAGGTCTTTCTGATTGAGTATTGCAGCCATGGTCTAAACACTCACAACAAGGGTTACATTTCTCATCCAAATCTTTATGCTCGCAAGTCTTGCAATATTTTTCAAAATCAACTTCAAAATATAAATTCTCCATAAAGCTCCTATCCTTTATATGGTATCTGTTCTACATCTCCGCCAGTAGTAGTGACTGATTGCATAAGCTGTCCAGTTGCTTCGTCGAAATATATATTGTCCATAGCGTTGTTCCATTCATCAAACTGCTCAGAAATATCAAACCCTTTTGTTCGTCTGAGATTGATAAGTTCATCGTGAACAACCCTTCTCCAAGCTCTGGCAATTTCTTTTCTACTCTGTGAAAGAATGCTATACAATCCGTGCTCATTTACAAAACTTACAGATCTTCTCTGACCTGCAACTACCATTGGTAGGTTCAGCTTTTCATCAGCCTCACACATATCAAGCATTCGCCACGTATTTCCGTAACTATACTCAATAATATTTGCTATATCTGCTGCCTTGAACAATGGTTCATCCAAATCACCATATACATCAAGAACACTGCTACCTAATCGTATCTGTCCTACTACCTTTACTGAATTGTTTACCATTTTACGTATCTCCTTTCATTAAACGTCTTTTTCTCTTTTAATGCTCTAGCTATGGCTGTATCTATTCCAGAGCGAGATTTTAAGTGATAATAATACAAGTCTTTAAATGGTGTGTTCATCCTGTCAATTCTTCCTGCCGATTGAGCCATTATTTTATAAGAATAATTTTGCGAGAAGAATATAATTGTATCTGTTGTGATACAGTTCCATCCTTCTGCCCCGGCATTGTATTGAACAAGATAAGCCCATTTATCACTTGTCGGAACTGGTTGATGCTTATGACCGTTCCATTCTGCAACTTCATATTCCGTTAAAATATTTTTCAATAATTCTAGCTCATAATCGAAGTTGTAAAATATGATAGCTTTTGGATGTTTCTCCATAACCTCAAGTAGCGCTACTTGTCTGGACTCATCCATATTTACAAGTTTTCTCCATACATAGCATAGTCCTGCTGCATTTTGGAGGGGTTCATTTTTATAAGGGTCCCATCTATTTTTAGTTATTTCCTTATATTTAATGGAGTCATATCCAACATAAATATCTTCGTGGTGCGATATCGTTTCTCGTTTGAAATCCATATTAACAAGAATTTTATTCCGAAGCCTGGTTAAACGTTCTGTATTAAGATACCTGTCAATCTTCGGAAACTTGCTAAATCTGCTATAAACAATATGTTCTCTTGTAAATTCACTTCGATTTTTATAGAATCCATTCGCAACAAAAACCGGTATATAATCTTGCCAAGTATCCCCGGGTGTAGCAGATAACAAAATCCACTCGTTACTTTTCGCAATCTTCAAGAATGCCTTTACCCATGTTCCGCTTCCAACAACTCTTTGTTCATCAAATATAAAGAAAGCGTCTTTTACATCTGAATACTTCTTCACATTATTCCATGAATCCACAATCACTTTGTTAGAATATAAATTCGCATCATCATGTGTAGACAATAAAAATGGTGCTAATTCCCCATCCCATTCACAAGTATCACGCTTTCTGGCGGTCGTTATAATGTACAAATCTTTAGGTGGATCATTCATTGGCTCGTAAATATCAGTCCCAATAATTCCACCATTTCGCACATAGTAATAAGCTATCGAAGTTAAAGATTTTCCACTTCCAACACCACCACATAAAATGCAACCTGTTTTCATCCTTTTTATTGCATCTAATTGATAGTTTCTTAATGTAACACCTGCCATTTATTTACCCTCAATGACAAAACCATCCTCAACTTCAACTTCGTATCCAGTACCTATGAGATTTGCTTTAGGTCCGCACAGAAGCAATTTTATACCGATTTCTTCATCTGATAATTTCTGATATTCAGAATAATATCGTATTATTGAATCCTGCACAGGTTTCGTTACACAAATCTTTGTGCAATCAAATGTGCTCTTTTCTGTAACTTCTATATTGCATATCTCGGCTACATAACCATAAAAAGCTACCAGTCCCTGCTCGCACTTTTTCTGAGAAATTGAATATCTCTTTTTCATATGGTGTCATCCTTTCTTTGTTATTAAAATCTCCTAATTGTCCAAATATCAGAAAAATACATAGGCGTATACCAGTATTTATTCTTATTGTCATCTGTAGTCATTGGGTCTGTTATAGAATTTCCAACTTTTATATAACCAGCCACACCCAGCAAAGAAATTTGTATGTAACACATCAGAGCAACCGTTTCATCAATATCCTGTCCTACAACCAGTAAATGTCTTTGGAAGTTCATTGATGGTGTTACTTTTTCCATTTTTCTTTTAATCGTATTAATAGCGGCTATAAGAGTTGCTCCTGCTCCACAGCATTCATCAGCAAGAGAAATATAACCTTGCTTTTCCAACTTATCTTGAAGATTATTATCTAAATCGCTTGTAACAACATCTGCCATAAGCTGGCAAACTGAATATGGTGTGAAAAACTGACCAGCCGAACTATTACCAAGTCCTAAATCCATAAACATTTTCCCTAAGAAATCCTGTTCTGGATTAGCATCCAAAGCCATCGTTGTATATGCAGCCAGTTTAGGAAATATCATCTGTTCGTCCTTACCGTATTTATGGATGATATTCAAATATCTTTCCTCTCTGTCTTTATAATGAAATTTATCAAGAGGATTTGATATTGCACAAGCAAACATAATTACAAAATCTCTCCAAACATCAAATGGTCTATGAGTTCTTGTCAGTTTATTAAACTCATTCAGAAAGTCTTTTGAATATGTCCTAACCGACATTTTTTCTGTTTTTATTTCTACTTTTTGTTTTGGTTCAACCGTTTTCTTCTTATCAATGTTTGACAAATCAATTGTCGGTTCCCATTTCTTTGTCACTTTCTTAACCGGTGGCTTTGGTTTATTAAATGACTTTTTCTTAAAGAACATATGCGTTGTGTCTCCTTTCAAAATATAATCACCATCTAAAAATTTCAGCTGAAATATCGCCGCCTTGATAATCAAAGAAATCTCCAGCAGCAATATTTGATAGTGCCTGTAAATCGTTTACATTTTTTGCAACATCATAATTCATAATAATCTGGGTGAGATACATCACCGTCTTTTCTAATTTTGCAATTCTATATTCAAGCTTTTCTAATTCATCCATATATGTTGCCCTCTCCTTTCAAAATATAAATGGGCGCCAACCATAATTAGCTGACACCCACAGATTTTTAATAGAATGGACCTTCATCCTCTACCGGAGCTTCTTCTTTTGCATATTTTTCAGCAAACTCATCCTCTTCGATAGTTACATACATCGTCTTGACATATGCCTTAATTCCAGTCTTTCCATTTACTTCCCAGGAATATGGTCTGATAACCAAGTCAACATTACTGATTTCGGCGAAATCCAATGTACTGATAGAATCCTCGTCCAATTCAGTAGTTGTTCTTCTAGTCACCATGTGAATCTTTGGTGGAATATTCTTGTAACTTACAGCAACCTGAATATAATGCTTTGGTTCATCTCCCTCATCTCTAGGCTCAAGAATTCTTACATTCCATCCATCTTTTGATAACTGCTCAACATCCATATCATCTTCAATGAGTACACAGAAGTTTCTATCTCCAGCACGATTGTACTTGGACTCCTCTCCTCTGAAGTTTCTGAACATAATATGAGCTCCTTCAATTTTAATGTTTCCTACTGCTTTATTAGCCATGATAAAAATCTCCTTCATTATTTTGTTTTTGCAGGTGGATTCATCACCTGACTTGAAATCACTTCTGAAATATCATAATTTTTTCCGCAATCCATATGGTATTCATCGTCATTGAAGTGCGGACAGTCAAAGCAAGTTGCGTATTTAGCATCTCCGCAAGGCATAAGCTTTGGTGTATTCTGCTTCTTCTCCGTTATAAATGGGTCATCCGACACAAACATTTCAAAATCACCATATTGAGAAATAGTATCTACTGCCTCATTCACAAGTTTGTCATAGTAAGACCTGTCAATGTCATCAACTTTATCAAGTTCTCTGACCATCTCAGATTCCAGCCATCTATATCCCTTTGTACCTGTTGCGGCATAATATTTACCGTCTTTCTCACGCATAAGTAATCCACCACCGCATCCATCTTTAATCGGACAGAACTGTCCAACTTTTCCGATAAATCGATAATTGTGTCCCTCTGCAATAAGCGGATTTAGTCTCTGACAAGTGCTTTCAAATGTCGTATCAGACAGCAATCCTTTCTTGAAATCACTTTCAGCTTTACTAAATTCTTTTTCATATTGAGACACATCCGGTAAGTCCTCATTTAAGTCCAAATATAAAGAACCGCTTACAGACTTCGTTTCACACATATCCTCGAATTTAATATCCTCTTTACTAAAGAGGCTTTTAAATACATAAGGAATCTGAAACTGAGTTCCTGTAGCGGTCCATGTTCCTGGGTTTTCTGGATCATCATCAGCCAATTTTGCAACATACACAGCATTGTTGACCAAACAAATCCTATCAAATATATGCTCTACCTCGAAATCATATCCGTGACGTTTGCCATACTTACAAATGAAATCAAGAATATAATCATCCGGATTTTCAATCTTAATAGAGTCCGTCTTAATGTGAATTACTTTGTATCCCTGTGCTTCAACTTCATGTCTAAGGTCAATCATAAACAAAGCTCCTCGCTTTGCTACAATATTATCCTTATTCCTTGAGTCTCTGAAGGCATTCATAAATCCTGCGGCTGTTAATCCGTACACAGAATTAATCGCAATCTTCAATGCTTGAGCCAGTGCCTTTGCCTTACCTGTATCATCAAGATATTTGGCTAATGCACCTTCAAACATATCTCGTACCATATCGAAATCACTATGCTTAATATAGATACGAATGTCCAAAATATCTTTGAACCTCTTTGTGAAATCTGGTCCAAATAAGCACTCTGATATAGCTGAGTTAGGATGCATCGAACCAACATCTTCTGTTTCTGAGAGTCCGTACATTCCTGGAGCCGCCCATACTTCTCCGCCTTCTCCAACTTCCTCACCTCTGTAAAGGGATTTTCCGTTCTCGAATCTATAGTCTGGGAAATATGGTAATAAACTATCACCTTTGGGTCCGTGGAATGGCTCAGCCATCATCTCCGGCTTTGCCTCTTTTAAGAATGCTAATACATCATCGGGAAGCTCTGTAACCGGCTCAGATAAATCCCTATACATAAATTGGCTCTGAGGATTACGGTTCTTTCCAAATATAAATTTTGTAGTCAAACTATTGGTAGTATCATTTACTGAACCATTAGCTAACTCTGCCAAAATCTCTCTGGCAACGAAATCACCAAGATTTGCTTTGTATGTAGCCTCTGTGGCGATAACATCATCATCACAATATTCAGCTACTTTTGTCCAAAGTTCTTCTGGAACAGGCTGGTCCCAAGGAAGTCCAAGCTCGTGATGCTTTATCTTTTTACATAATGCTCTGACTTCATCGTCCATCTTCGAATGTGGATCATTAGCCATGTTACTCAGCTCAATTTCCCACTTCTTAAGAGATTGCTTCTTTGAACAGAAATCGTATACATCTGTGAATGAAATATTGTAGGCTTCTCCGAAGAAACAATTTGGACTGTTATTAATAATCTTTTGTGATAAGTTAAACAGTTGTTCGTTTGTATATCCCATCAATCTGGCATACATAATATGATTATCATATCGTCGACAGTTAAATCCGACCAATCTAAGCTGTATTAATTCCTCAATCTCGCTTGGTGTCGGATTAATCATTCTAACAACAGGCTTTCCTTCGCCCTCGATTTTCCAGTTGACTAGGAACAAGTTTGGAAATACCTCAATATCATAGAATACAAGCTTTGCATCATCATTCTTTACAGCATTTGAGTTTTCTTCTGATTTAAACTGCATCTTGTTGACAAGCTTGATACAATACTCTGCCTGATGAGAGCTGTTCGCAGCAAATGCTAATACCGCATTTCGCATATCTGTTACATCATATTTGAGTTCACTACTATGAGCATCCTCCAATATTTTGTATATGAAATCGATACTTGGCTTAGTTCCTGGGTGGATTTCTTTATTGAGATTTCTCTTTATAAGTGTCCTAAGTCCTTTTTCACTTTTTATGGCATCAAAATTTACCATTTTGTCTTCTCCTTTCATTGGTAACCCAGAGGATATAGTAGCTATTGGTAAATCGTTGCATTTCGTTAGCTTTCTTCTTAACGAACTTTTACCAGTAAATACTTTTACCTCTATATGGTCGTCGTAGATTCTGCTTAGCTGAGAAGGGTCTCCAGAATATAAATAATGAAGATGTATTCCTTGACCACTTTTACTCAACTCTGCATAAGTCGGTGGCAACTTACTGGCGGCTTCCAAATTCTTTTCGAAAGATTTATTTCCCGTTTCATCTGGAATATCAAAATCTACTACAATATGATTTTCTGGAACTTTCACATAATGAATTTGTGACGTATCCAGAGCAGATAATTTTGTTTTTACTTTTTCCCACTTCTGTTGTGGAGTTTCGTTTTGTGAAGCATATTGTGCAGGACAATCCGCGCATACAGAATCAAATATTGACTCCTGTTCTTTGAACTCTATCTGATAAGTTTTTGGTGCCTCTTTTTTCTTTGTTTGAGTATCACTTTCAAACTTATCTGTCCTGAATCCTATGTAATAGCTTCGTACTCTTGAACCGTCATCAAAGTTAAATCTCTCCTGGAAATCTTTAAAGTAGTTCTTCAATTCTTCCTGGAATGCTCTTCTTGATAACGGATAACCAACTTTCGCTTCATCACAGTAATTCTTGTACATTTCCCAGGCTGCTTTAAGGGTTGTTCCATCTTCTTTTTTAAACACATAATAAGAATCAGCTATAAAGTTATAGAAATCGTTAGATGCACCAAGCATTGAAATTGGAACATAATCATCATATCTACCTGGATTATCTAAATATATTTCCTGGCAATGATACGCAATAGCTCCGAGTTCAAAGCCGACCTGTTTCACGATTGTTTTATATTCCTTTGGATTCAATTTATTTCCAGATGGAGATACATCAATCAATCGTCTTATAAGACCGGATTTTGCATCTGTGATACGTACTGGTTTATTAGTTCCCATAAATAAGAAACATTTGAAGCGGTTCGCATATGTCGATTTGAATTTTTCATTTACAGTCATCAACTCATGAGATACTAAGCTGTTAAGCCTCGTATTGTCTTCAATCCTTGATAAATCTCCATCATGCTGAATAGCTACTAACGGATTGCTTTTAAATGCTTCTAACGCAAAAGAGTTACTACTAGACCCCAATGCTTTCGCGTCAAAGACTGAATAGTAACCCTCAAATAACTGTTGAATAATATTTAAAATTGTTGATTTACCTGTACCAGCTGCTCCGTATAGTACAAGAAATTTCTGTAATTTCTGCGATTCACCACATACTATGGAACCGATAGCCCACTCTATTTTCATTCGTTCTTCCGGAGAATATAAAGTGCTAATCAATTTTTCATATGCTGTTAAATCCCCCTCTTCAAGAGGATAATTAAGTCGCTTGCTTGCATAATCTTTTTTCGTCGTTTCCGTATTGGAAAATATAAGTTTATCATCAAGCGTATGAAAACTGTCTCTTAATTGTTTCTGACAGTATTTATGCCAAGAGTCAATCATTCCGCTCTCAGCGTCCCACATATGCAGGACTTTAATATCTGAGTTAAAGCGTTGGCGATTCTCCTCAGCATATCTATCCAGTTCGCGGTCTATAAGTTGTAAAGCATCCTGTTCATCAGTAGACCATAAACCACGTTCTTCTATCCAGATAGCGTAAAAATCACCACCTCGAATCATAAGATCTGTGCTTTTTTTTATAAGGAACTTTGGATAGATTTCTATTGTTCCGCGCTTTGTACTACGCGTTGAAACCACCATAAAATCCAACATCACATTTTTATACTCCTTCCGATTCCTTCAACTCATCAATTTCTTTTCGCAAAGCTACGATTTCCTGTTGCATTCTTTTACTCTCAGCACGCATTGTCAATAGGTTCAAACCTGCAACAACACTAAATAATGTTGCAGCCTTATTAAATTTGTTCTGATGCACCAGTGCTTTGTAAATGTGTATAAGATGCTTATCTGTAGCATCCATATTTCTAAAAATATAACTTACTAAATCGTTCATAATAAGTAATCTCCTTTCAAATCAAGTAATACTGTCAAGATACCAACATGCCTGATACCAAATTTCCACTTTTCTCAAGTCATAGTGACAATTTTCAAGTGTGAATAATCCGCCTTGCCCATCTGGCTCATACTGCCTCTCTAAAAATCTTGTTACAATATCTTCAACACGATTCTCATTAAATTTTCTGTCATCCATAGAGCCCAGCCCAAGATTAGTAATCATATTCCAGAACCATTGTCCTGTTCTGTCGCCAATCTCTGGGTCGTCCATAATATGTTCCTCTAAACGAATTGAAAGTGCTATTAGCATCTCCAATACGCTACATGGACTATCATCCAGATAACTCGCTATCACAGAGCAGTCGTATCTGTTCTCGTTTCCAAATCGATAACGTAATTCAATACCGTCCTCAAATCGATTGCTATCCATTGCAAGCTGATATGTGAAATCTATATTGTGGAGAAAATTTAATAGCTTTCTGTATGATAATTTCTTCGGATATTTTGTATCACATACCAGACCATACATCCAATCGAAATAATCAAATTTTAATTCGTCTCTGGTCATTACATCTCCGTTCTATGTGGCTGAGCAAGAATTTCCTGATAGTTTCTCTGATCTAACAGAATTTCATAATCGCATTTCTTAGCATCATTTCTTGCATGTACGGCATCATCTTCATACTCTCCGAAACGCTCTAATGAATCTTCACCAACAGTTTCTTCAATATCATCCACAATTTCATTCATATCATCTAGTAATACTCCGTCAGCTGTATATGTGAGACTGATTTTTTCATAATCATCATATTCTCCAAACTCTGACGGCTGTATAACATATGGTCTGTCTACAACAACTTTCTGCTTCTGTTCTTTTTTTGACATATCGCTATAGTTCACATAACCTTCCTTCTGTAATATTGCCGCACATTCAGCAATACTTGGATTGTATACTGTTCTACTGTCAGCAGTTTTCTCAGTAACAGGCTCTTCTGATTCATCTTTTTTATCCTGGTCAAATGCTCTTCTTGAATTAAAGTCTTCTTCTGCCAGCTTCTCATACTTATCTTTAAAATATGAGTATGTACCAGCTACACCAATTCCGGCACCAACAACAGTGCCAATGATAAATGCAATTTTACTGTTCATCATTATCCTCCTCTGTCTTGATAGTCATAACGGTCAATGCTAAACCACCAAAAAGTAAAGAGGCACTCAACAGAATGCCCCCTGTAATATGTCTTTTTCGATGAGTATCAAGAATATAATCCATCATTGAAATGAAGTTACCAATTCCTTCCATAATTAGTGCTCCTTTCCACCGAATAAAACAGCCAGACCACTCCAAAAGCAAATTCCTGCAACTGCTGATAATGTTAATCCTACTACATGCATAACAATTCTCCTTTCTATTCTCCACTTGAAAAATAGTGGTTTCCAATCTGAAACATAGGTGTTCCATAGTTTCCATATCTATCAGCTGTAAAGAATATAACATCGTAATTCTTTCGGTTACGAAGTTCTTCGATTACAAGCTGACAAATATAATCGTCAATATAGCATCTGTCAACTCGTCCATTCCACATAGAAGAAAATTGACTTGGCTGATAAACTACTTTATAAACCGTATCAGGAAAAGAATCAGAATCAACACGATTTAAAATAGTATCAATTACTAATCGTTTGCCTTCTTCACATTCTCCCTCAGCTTCAGCCATAGTAACAAGAGCTATTAACTCAATATCATCATTTGAAATATCCGTATCGATTTCACAAACAATGTCTTCTGGTGTTGGCTCTTGCACTACTACTTCCTCCCTCGGACTAAATGATACTTCTTCAACTGCATCAGTTTTAACAACCTCAATTACCTCTTTGTCAGTAATTTCAGCGTTTTCACTCGTCGTGATTGGCGATGCCGCTATACAAAGAGAGCTGCCAATTATCAGTAGTATCATCCAAATTATTTTTTTCATATGCAAATTCTCCGTTTAAATCAGATCTAATATATTGCCATCCACATTGAAGTCTAATAGAATTGCTGGCTCATAAGATCCGTCTTCTGTTTCTCTGTTTGTTTCTAAGATGCCGAAGTCTACAAAGTTATCACCAACTTCATTATTCTTATCATATACCCAACCTACAATCTGACCTTCCTTAGTTCTGTCAATTCCAAGCATATCGTATACATCATTTAAGAATACATATCCTCTGGCATGTAAGAGGTCATTTGCATACTGCTGCTGTCCGCGTAACATAAGTAAATTGTACTGTGTATCTTTCTCATATCCCTTGCAAGTCTCATCAAAGAATCTTGCATATCCGCTGTCTGCATTTGCCACATTGACAGTAGATTTTACTTTCTTCTCTTTACCTGTCTCTGGGTCTTTTACAGTTTCCTCGAATTTCTTTGCCTTAATATCATATTTCAGTTCCTTATCTACCTGCTCTCCAAATCTTTCAACAACACGATTACGATACTCCTTGAATGACTTATCAACAGTTGCGTATGCTGCTGCCAGAGCTACATTTCTCTTTCTGAGAATATTATTAGATGCCACAATACTTGTGATTGATAATGCACCTAATACAATAGCCGGAGCATATAACTTAATAAGCTTTACTCCTGTCTGGGCATAAATAATAGTCAAGTCTTTCTTTGCATCTTCCTGTGAATAGTCCGCTTTAATTTCCTCGTTTTCAGAGCATTCATGCACAGCATCCACATCTTTTTTATGCTCTTCTAATACCGTACTTAATTTTGTTGTAGCTTTACAAGCCATCACAGCACTTGCAACTGTTCCAACAACACCGGCTACGACAAGAATTTCCGGGCTATGCTTTTTTACTTTAATAGTTGCTGTATTTACAGCGCTTGTTACCTTTGCAATAATTTCATTCTTTTTCATGATTATTTGTTCTCCTCTTCTAAAAGTTTTACATGATCAATGAGATGCTCTAAATACCATCTCGCTTTTTCTAAGTCCTGTACACCGTTCTTATTTTTCCAACGGCACATATATTTGAGCACATTTCCAGTGTCAGTAGCCTCAATGCCTTTCAAATCAAATGTAAATGCCTCAATAACATCAATTACCTCTAATCCAGTTTCACTCTGATAATGTGCTGGATGCGATACCATAACATCTTTTGACTCGTACATAATCTGTCTCCTAATCTATTGGATTTGCTCTTGGGAATTTGATAGTATATCCGTCCCTGGTATTAACAACTCTTGCATTTCTGATATTGTCAGTCCAGCCGTAGTTGTTTCCTGTCCACGGACCATCAATACCAACCAAATCGAAATAGTCCGCAACACTTACAATTCTGTAACTTGCGACAATTTCGTCCATAGCAGCTAATACATTTTCCGCTTCAGTTCTGGTGTTAAAGTAAATATCATCGAAATCGCAACCGCCAATAGAACTCTGTGCATTGTAATTTCTTCTGTCGTTCTGTGCTGGGTCTTCGTAATACTTACGATAAGATACTTTACTTGCCATAGATTTTCTGCCTCCAGAACCCTTAACTCCAAGAACTGCTTTAACGGCATCAAGAATAATATCCTTTACAGCAGGAACAATGATATCCTCAAAAATGTAGCTTTTTACGTTATCTACATCTTCCGGAACAAATATCCCTGCAAGTTTATTAATTCCGCTCTTTTTCTTGGTCTTAACAGAACCGGATACAATTTTTTCTACCTTCTTTTCTGGTAGTTCAGCTTTCGCTCGTTCTCTTGATTTATGTGAGTTGGACTTGTATTTTTCCATTTATCAATTCTCCTTTCAATTACGCTCTAGCACTCATTGACTTTGCAATAGAGCTATATATGTTCTGAACATTCATAAGGTTTGCATTATAAGCATCCAGAATATCATCCATCTGAGATGATAATTTATCTTTAACCAACTGTGCAGCTTCTTCTTTTACTTCATTCTTCAAATCAGAAACATCTATATTTCGAAGTTCCTTAGCAATTTTCTCTTTAGCGTCGATTTCCATACATTTATATGCCTGCTTTACTGCGTTCTCAGCTGATTCAGAAATCCTATTAAATAATGATGTTTCAACTTCCCTTACAGCCTTATTACATGCATCATTGACTTTCCATCTAGCAGTTGTTTCAACCATCTCTTTCACGTTGTTCTGAATAGTTTCATTTATCATTTCTTTTGGAATGTCAACTTTTCCGTCAGCAATAATTGAATCTACAGATTTATTTACTGCGTCGCTTACACTCTTCAACTTACTACTTGCTCCAATTGCATAGCCTATTCCAAATAATCCTACGATGCCGCATATACAACCTATAATTTTTTCTGAATCCATAAAATATTCCTCCTAATTGATAATCAATAATTCCCCAGGCAAAGTAATTTTCGATGCTGGCATACGGTTATTGTTTTTCTTAAACTGATACGCTAAATTACTCTTTGCTTTCTTTTCAGATACTGCGTATGTAGACCCCTCCCAATTATTAGCAATGCACTTGCCAAATTCCATAACCGGACCATTATAAGCATACTGATTCATAACATACCTCCCATAATAAAAAATAAGAGAGAAAGCACCTTGCTATAGGTACTCTCCCTCTTTTCTGTTAGAATAAGAACTCTTTAATTTTCAGAATCATTCTCATAAACTGTTTCAGTGTTTTCATCTTCAACTGTGGTCTCATTCTCGACAACACGAAACCCTTTACGCGCTTTCATCTCTTTCAGTTTACCAACTGCTGGTGCTACTACAAACTTGTAAGCTAAACCGCCTGCAATCATAGCTACACCGATAGTTGCTACTTTACTGAATCCACCTTTGGAAGCTGTCTTTACGATTTCCTCTGTTGTGTCCATAACCTCTTCGTTGTTCATGATTTCATTTGTTTCCATAATGTTAATCTCCTTTCAGATTAAAAATTTATTATTCTTTCCATAATAGTGGCTGTAATTTTTGCGAACCTACATCAAGTTTCTATAGTCATATCTAGGTCCACATCCGTAATCTATTACAAATACAGGTTCATCGTTATCATTAAGCTGGGAACTAAAGCGAAGGTCAATATATCCTTCTCGGTCAATATTCCATCCAATATCATCGCCGATTTTAATATATGGTAAACCAACCTCGTAATAAAAATCATTAAGAGAAATATACATTTCATCTCGCATTCTTCTATTCAAGTCATTCTCAGCTTTTTTAATCTTGTCAATTTTTGACTTGAAATAGCGTCCGGATAATACATCGTAGCAAAGAGTCTCGCCATCCCCGACAAATATAATTTCATTTTCTTTTGCTGGATGTGCTTCAATTTTCTCTTTTGCAATGGCATCTCTAACAGTCTGCTCCTTCTTTTCTCCAATTGTTTCAACAACTTTGTTCTGATATTCCTTGAGTGATGTTTCAGCTATAGAATATGCCGTAGCCAATGCCGCGTTTCTTCTGACATTTACTGAGCTTGCTCCAATCAGACAAGCAATAGATAAACCGCCTATTATAGCTACTGGAATATAACATTTCCAGCAAATCTTAATAACGTAAATATTTGATATCTTTTCTGGAGCGAATTGCTCTGGAATACCATTTTCCCTATCTATTTTTCGATAATATTCTTCTTTTTTTAACAAATCCAATGCCTTAGGAGTTGCTCTTACAGCCATTACAGTCGTTGTTAGCATTCCAGTAATACCTATTCCGGTCAATATTTCCGGACTGTGTTTTATGGTTGATTTTTTCACTGCATTATATGCCGCTTTAATATTGGGTTTATGCATTTTTATTACTTCCTTTCCTATAGATTACCCCGCCCACAAGGGGCGGAGATTTTTACTTAACCAACCAGATTTCCGGACGAACCCCACGAGAGTCCGAAGCGCCGGAGAAGCCCGTATTGCCGAAGTCGTCCACAAGAAGCGAAAATAGCCGAAGAAAATTCTTTCTTGGTAGCATTACGGAGCCATCCGCACTCACACTCATTGTTATAATAAGCAACTCGATTGCGTTTCTGCTTCATAAGTGGAAGCTGTTTGTCATTATCAGCCTCAAAGTGATTTCTATCCCACTCGTCGTCCCAGCCAAACATCTCACCTACTGTCGGAATAGTCACATCAGTAAGTCTTGCCCTAATTGAATAAGGTAATGCCTTTACGAACTCTGTATGTAACCATTTATTCAAATCAGAGTCTTCAAATCCGCCCTTATTTGTGCCTGACTCATTCATAGGTCTCTTAGCTACATAATCATCGAAAATAAGCATAACCTTATCGTCCGTAACCTTGTGTACTGTCGCTGCAAATTCTCCCAATCCATCCAACTTAATTGTTGTCTTATCTTCTACCTCAGCATCTTTTAAGTTAGACTTTGCAGGTACTCCGAATATTGCAAGTTCATCATTAATGCAATACGCTCTCATAGCTTCTTTTGACTCTTTATCAGCAGCCATTTCAATATACTTTCTGTACATTCTTTCTACTGTAGGTGTGTCAATCCCTCTTGTTGATAATCCAATAATTTCTTCTCCTAATGTCATTTCTCTTTTACACATAATGTTAATCTCCTTTCAAAATATCGCTTTACGCGATTAATAAATCAATGATCCATCGTGTCATATCTTTAGCACACGAAAATAAAAAACTGTTGTTGATGTTTTTGCAGGCGTACTCATCCATTAACTCTTCAAAATTTTCAAGAGTTATCAATGGCGGAATATCCCTGTTGTTATTCAATCGTGTCAACAACTCTTTTGCCGCCCATATAGAGTAGCTATTGTTGACAAAACTATTGCTATACCACCAATCAACTATATTTTTTCTTGATTGCTTTAGACAATATTCAGTAATTTCAATAGCTGTATCTATTGATGACATACTTAACCTCCATAAAACAAAAGAGTCCTTGTTTTAGGACTCCTTCGCATTTGCGTCTCTTTTAGCAAGAGCTTCATTAACTTTCTTATCAATCTGCTCATTCATCTTCTGCTCATCAGCCCAATCGTTAATAAGATTCGCTCCTAATCCGATTACTGTTGCAGCAAGACCAATGATTCTAATAATTTTACTATTCATAGCCCGTTGCCTCCTTTCCATAATAGTGGCTGTAAATTTTGCGAATAGACTATTCCATTGTGAAGTCTTCTTCATCGCACCAATTAGTGTCTGGTGTCCAAACCATTTCAATGACATATACTTCAAGCCCATCATCGAGAACCGTTTTTCTATGATTAAAATCAATCCAATACAGACCATCGTCACAGTTCCATCCAACATAATCTCCGCCATCAATAGCAGATAATCCGAGCATCTCATAAAAATCATTTACTGGAAGATGACCAGATATTACAAAATTTCTGTTAAGATGATACTCAGCCTGTAATACCCTACTTACAGAACTTTCAAAATATCTTCTTGAATATTCGTCATAAAACAGACGATTTTCGTCCGGATTATGCTCATCAAAGTCCAATGAATTCCATCCACATATATCCTGTCCGCTAAGATATACATCATTACAATGCTCTTTAGCTATAGAGTCGATTATTTTCTGATGTGCTTCCTCTCCATACAATTCCTTGAGTTTTTCTTTATACTCATTGTAAGATTTGTTAATCAGAGCATATGCACTTGATAAAGATGCCTGTTGGCGTCTATTCAATACATTCGCACCAACAATGCAAATAATTGTAGAAACACCAATTACTGTTGATGGAATATAATAGACCCACGCAGATTTAATAGCTTCTGTCTTGCTATATCCGCATGGGTCTCCATTATGATTAATCAGACTGTCTTTTCTAATCTTTTCAATTGCTTTAGGCGTTGCCATAACAGCAGATACAGTAGTTGCAACAACACCCGCAACTCCAAGACAGGTTAAAACTGTTGGCGAGCCTCTTTTCAGTCGTACAACTGATATGTTAATGAGTTGATTGATTTTTGGTTTCATAGTGATTGTCTCCTTTCTTTATTCCATAGCTCGTAAAATATCCAGCACATTATCTGCCAGATTTATTGCTATTGAAAACATTAATTGTGTGTCTTGTCTCATATGATAATATTTACTCATCATAGATTTAAAACATCTTATAATTTCTTCAATTTCTGCTATTGACGCATTGTCTTTTGGATATAATTCGGATGATATATATTTCAGTAATTCATCTACAGACCATATGGAATAACTTGATTGCATAAATTCCTTACGGTGTCCAAATATCATAGGAAATGATACATCCATCTGATATGTGTCACTTAATATCAGTTCAAGCTGCTCAATAGACATATGAACTTCTCCTTTCCAGAAAAAAAATAAAAGAGAAGACAGTGTAGGATTCGGACCTACGACCTTCACGGTAATTGTGCTGCTCCACCACTGAGCCAACTATCTTTCTCTCATAATATGCTTTGTAAATTTTGCGGAGTAAAAGAAAAAGAGCCGCCATAAGCGACCCTAATCGTCAGTTCAAACCAATACTTTTCAGTATGTTTATAAGCTCGTCCTTTCCGATTTCCGCATCTACATCGACATGAAGATGTGTTTTTCCATCTACAATAGTTGTGGTTACTTCATTCAACTGAATATCAATATCATATCCTGTCTTTTTTCGTATCACCATTTTTAATGCTTTTGAAATAATTCCTCTTGTAAATTTAGATACTATTTTCATTTCGTCCATGCTCCTTTTACCCCTTTCAAAGCTTTAGTTTCTCATAAAAGGAATTGCAATTTTAGCGAAAAGAAAGAGTCCTTGTTAGGACTCCCTAGTAAAAGTATGGTGATGTTTTCTTTTGATTCCCCACCATGCACGCAAATAGTTAATAAACGAATCAAGTTTCCATTCAATCCTGTAAAATTTTTCATCTTCTAAAAAATCTGCACCCGATGTGAACTCTTTCCATTCCTTTCCTGTCTTAGTGCATTTTAGAATATACTTTCTCATATATTTCACGCTCCTTTCATAATACAATATGTAAATTTCGCTAAATATTGCGTCTGTCAAAGCATGTTTCCCATCTTTGCCTCTGTATTGGTTTCATTTTCAACGCCCACATAATTTGTCTAATACTTACTGTTGGATACAATCCATCTGTACACTCTCCAGCCCGTTCATCAAAAAATTTTTTGAACTTAGGATGCAAATATAAAGAATCTGTCAACCAGGAATCAACCTCTGTCCAGTATGTAGTCTTTGTATCTGAATTAAATCTTTGTTGAATAACTGCCAACCCTTTATCGCCTATTGTAAATAATGTACATCTGTCATACACCGGATGATTGCATATATATAATTTTCCATACATAGAAAGATAAATATCTGGTTTTTTATAATGGTATCTCATCTCTATTCTCCGTAAAAAGAAAAGAGCCTTAGATTTCTCTAAGACCCTCTCCTCTAGCTTATTGCGTTTTTAATTTTCTTCTTCGGACTCATCCGCGGCAATACCCAGAACTTCCTCTCTGGTCGGATATAAATTCTCGTACTTTTCATCTCCTTCACAGCCATATTCCTCTAAATCAATGCTGTGACCACAATGAGGACACACTAATGTGTCTTCCCATTCGTCTTCAAATTCCATTAATCCTCCGCACTCAGAGCAGATATATTCTCCGTCTGTCATTGCCTTTCTCTGTTTTTCATTAAAAATACTCATGCTAAATATCTCCTTTCAAAATTGACCCGCTCGCATACTCGTGTATCTAGTATACAAGCTGGCGTTAATCTGTTCAAGAGATAAAGCTTTATTCTCTCATAAAGAGCAATGTATTTTTCACGTAAAAAGAAAAGGAGATGCGTATAGAGTTTCACATCTCCTATAGGCACGATTACCACTCAGCAGTAATTATTCTGCATTCATTGCAATAATAAACTGACAGCTTGACATCAGCCTTTACGTCCTTATCCATATGGTACTCAAATGTTGCCGTACGATTGTTTTCATTCATTACTAACATACTTTGAACCGCAGGATTCTCTCCATCATCAAAGTTGTCCATAACGGTAACCAATCTCTTATGCAAATATTCGTTCTCATTGAATATTACGGTAAAATGCCATAAGCTTTCGTCATCACCACAAGGAATACTTAATGTAGTCTGATTTGTAGTAATTGGTACCTCCACATAGATTTTGTTCATCTAATTTTGCCTCCTTTTCTATTTTCTCATAAGAGGAAATGCTGTAGTTGCGTAGTAAAAAAGTAAGAGGACATGCGTTATACACGTCCCCTTGCCATAAAATCATTATTTCTTTGTCGGTTTAAAACGATTGATCAAACCTGTAAATGTCTTTGAGGTATATGTTCCTGTTTCTTCAAACTTAAATCCTTTCCTCATCCAAATTCCATAGAATATCAATGGCACCATTAATTCTGCCGCTGCTACACCTACTCTGAAATATCGTTCCTTAACCTGCTCTTCAAGCTGCTTCTGTTTCAGTTCATCGTCTTTAGTGTTGGCTTCTCCTTCCATCACACGACGGTCATACTTCTCATCCGCATCCCATTCGCTCTTGTTCTCCTCGATTCTCAGCTTGTACAGCTTTGCCAAATCATCAATAGCACTCGATTTTTCGTCAGAACCTGCTTTGAGTTCAGATAAGTTCTGAATCTCCGTTGCAATTTCCTCGTTCAATAAATCTTTAATATTTGGTTCGCTCATTTTGTGAAACCTCCTTTTTAATAATTTCTTTCATAATAGAAAGTGTTATTTGTGCGAAATGTAATTTTTAATTTTCACACGTAAACGTACGGACTGCTTCTTATAGATGTCATTCATACCGCCTTGATCTAATTCAAGAAATAAATAAGGCTCGCTATCTGGGTCAGATTGGTCAATCCTAAGCGAACCTATTGGCTTATCCTTAAATATAAATCTTGATACTAGTAATCCTATAAGAATACCTACCAGTAACCAAATTAATGGCATATGCTCCTCCTTTCTGAAAACATTTTCCGGAATTTTCCCACCGGGCAATTTTTCAAATATCAATATAGTATGATTTCTAGTAACCTACGTACTGGATTTAACCTAGAATAAAAGAAAGAGCCCTTGTTAGGACTCCTCTTCGTTACTAAATTTTTGTCCATTTTTCAGTTATTGCATTGTAAAGCATCATTCTATCAACACCAGCTGCATCGCAAATCTCATTCCATAAACGATTGCAATCTGCTTCGCCAACGCCCCGTCCAATCTTATGACCCAATGCATAAGCCACAATTATTGATACGCCGGAAACTCCAACCACAATAGTAACAGAATGCTCTTCAATAATTTTTTTAATGTTGATTTTCTGTTTCATATTACAATCCTCCTAAAATATGTTCTTTCATAAAGGCGTATGTATTTATTGCGAATAAAAAAGAAAGAGCCCTTGTTAGGACTCCTCTTTTGGTTTATCAAGTAAAATAATATCATGCAATATACAGTTCACTTCGCTGTATAGTGTATAAAATTCATCAGCACTTCGAGCGTGTTTTGCTCTTACCGATGGTGTTTTTGATTTATCACCAACAATATCACACTCATTCTCATAACACTCTTTCAGTCTACGAACGTAGTTATTCACTATACGAACCGCTTCTTCATATTTATCCATATAAATCACTCTCCTTTCATAAAGGACAATGTATTTATTGCGAACTATCCTCGCTCTTTATCCAGCAACCAGAAAAATCGTCTGTACAAGTCATAGTAAATATCTTTGCAACACGGAATATTTAATCTAGCTTTCAAAATATCATAAGACCAGCCTTCTGTAGTTCCCTTTAGTAGATACTTTGCCAATTCTGGATTTGTGAAATTAGCAACTCTTTCAAGCATGTTCATACGGTCTGCATAATATGCTCTGGCTATTGCATACCTTGATGTCGGGTCATCAATATTATTGGTTATAACTCTCATCGCCAAATTCATAGTTTTTGTATTTGTGCCGTCTAATGCAGCATATGCTTTCTTCCATATAGGATATTGCAGGCAAAAATGTTTTAACTCGTAGTATCTATGTTTCTCTATCCAATACGGATTCTTTTCTGATAATTCAGCTCTTAATGTTGTTCCCATATAAATCTCCTTTGTGTTTATTACCGCCGGTGATTCTATTCTAGGTTAGAATTACACAATAGTAAAAACAACCTCGGTGGAAACACATACCAAAAAAAAGACAGTCAATGTTTTCACAGACTGCCCTTCGTTTTAACGCTTTACTAAAAATGATGGTATTTCGATTGATACACCTTGAGAGTTGCATTTATCAATAGACATTTGTAATTCTCTTACTGCCAGATGTCGTAACACTTTCTGACACTCGTCATAGTTCTCAAAATTTCCTTCTTTAAATTGTGCCATATACTGTTCAACATCTAACCAGTATAAGAATGTATCCTCTGCTATGTTGTTTCCTTTTCTCTCCATGATATAAATCTCCTTTCATATAACTACATTTTTATTCAAGGTTTTCTCATAAGAGAGATTGTAAATTAAGCGTTCGCCATCTGCTCATAGTCATCTCGCAAGGATAATCCTCATAGTCTATCATATCACTTGTTATTTTACCCTCTATAACTCCTGTTATTATTCTTGCATCATATTGTTTATAAGGAAAAATATTATTGGGAAGATTTCTATGTATACAATTACAAACTGGACATTTGAATCTTTTTACAGTAATGATAGATGCTTTACGATTTTTCGTCCGTACCATTCTTGAAACTTTGTCATAATATTTCAAATCACTACCGCAAGATTCGCATATGTAATTCATCTTTTTCACCTCACTGACAAGGTTTATTATACATAAAAATTAAAGATAATGTAAAAAGAGTACCTCCTGGTTTCTTCGCCATTTGGTACCCTTGTATTCATTCAAGACATTGTATTTAGTAAATAATTAGTAAAATATAAATTTCTTATAAATGTAACATCTATGAAGCCTTATTTTATGGTGATTGTCAAATAATGATAGGCATTTTAGTCAATAATTGCTATCATTTTACTGCCTTTCCATATGCTTCTATCTTGTAATAATAAGTAACAAAATCGCTATTAGACATATCTGCTAATGATATAGCTTCTGTCTCTGATATCTTATATGTATCCTTAAGTGCATTTATAATCTTATCATAGCTTTCCTTCATCTTATCATCTACGCCTAACTCTTTACCTTCAGCCCTGTATGTCTGATATCTGTCAACACCCTTTATAAGAGCATTAATTGCCTCTGTATTCATATTCATTTTTCTGTAATTAAGATATGACTCATACTGTCTTTGAACATACATAACAACCTTTGACTGGTTATATATTGTCTCTTCATTACCTGAAAGGTTCATACCACTTAAACTATTATAAGCTTTCTCGTATTCGCCATTGATAAAGTAATCTTTAGCTGCATTTACTTTACTGTTGTAATTGATACTATAGCCAAATACCTGTATAAGCATAATAATTCCTGCTATAAGTAATATAAATAAAATGATTGATTTTGGTTTAATCTTAAGAATATCACCTGGTTTAGGTGGTTCTTTAACTTTAACTTTTTTAGGTTTCTTTTCTTTCTTAGGCTTCTTATCTTTTGCCTGTTTAGCCTGTTTTTTCTTTTCTTCTTTCTTAGCTGCAGCCTGTTTCTTCTTCTCCTCAGCCTGAGCCTTTTTGGCTTCCTTAGCCTCAGCCTTCTGCTGATTTTCTATTTGTTCCTGTTCTTCTTCAAGCTTACCTTCTTTTTCCTGCCTAATCTTAAACTGCTGATACCTATACTTAATCTTAGCAATTAAGCCCTTCTTAGGTGCTTCTGGCTGGTCAAGATTAGCTTTACCATGAAATACCTCATCAATGAGCTTCTCATTCTCATCCTGCTCTTTTCCATCATCCACTGTGTTAGTCTTAGCAGTTATTGCATTATCAACAGCCTTTTCAAGCAATTCTCCATCGCCTGTTGCCACATTTGCTTCATTAAGATCATCTTCAATACTTTCAAAGAAAATGTCTTTTATAACAGAAAAAATACCTTTTTTATCTTTTTTCTTTTGTTTTTTATTGTGCTTCTTTTTCATAGAAGCTTTATCAGCCTGTGCTTCATCGGCACTTGAAGCTTTATTCTGCACACTGGCTTTATTAGCTGCTTCTGTGCCATTGTCATCAGATGTGCTATCTAAAGCTACATTTGCCTCATTATCAACATTGCCTAAAGAAGCATTATCTGCTGATGAAGCTGAATTATCGGCTGATGTATCCTCAGCAGCTACCTCATCTTCTGACTGCATACCGTTCCCTTTAAGAAGCTCATTCATAGATGATTCATCTGCATTATCATTCATCTCACCTATAAGATCATCCAAATTCATACTTGCAAGACGGTCTTTTTCGGTATCTGATAAACCCATATCATCCATAAGCTCATCGTTCTTATCAAGATTAGTACCAGCAGCTTCATCAATTGGAGTGTCATCTAACATCTTATCAATAGCTTCATCTGCCTGCTTATCCTTAGATGTATCATCTGCTTCTGTCTGCTTATCTGCTTCCTGTGCCTTCTTAGCAACTTCCTCAGGAGTTAATTCTGATACTGTATCATCAGTTATAAATGTTTCCTCCGTATCAGAAGCCGCCATATGACGAGGAACTGTCATAACATCTTTTAATAAATCTTCTATATTATCGTCATTAAGATTTCCATCCTCATCATCATATATATTTTCAAATTTAGTACTCTTCTCATTAGACTTTTCAAAGGCTTCCCTTACCTGCTCTTTGATCTGTTCTTCCTCTTCATCCTTATTCTCTGATTGTGCATTCTCATCTTCAGATAATGATTTCAATAAGCCATCAAGGTAATCCTCTTCATTCTCTGCCACAATTCCACCACCTTCGTAAAATTATAAATAAAATTCTACCATAAAGAATATTAATTAACAACATTAACTAACTCTTTCAATACTTCATATGAGTTAATCTTCATTGTACAAGCTTTGTCTGCTATTTCTTTAGGTATCTGATAAAACATACTATGTGCCCTGTAAAAATGTGCTTTATCATTAATCATAACAATTCTCTCAAATGGCCACCTTATAAGATTAGGATTGTTAAATCCTTCCCCTATCTCAATAACAAGCAGCTTCTTAGCCAATGTCGCTGATAACCATTTGTTGTAGAAATCCCACTGTTTCTCATCTTCATTAATATATGGACAAACCATTCTTTTGGGATTTATTGTTGATTCACCTAGATAATTATGCTTGGTAGACGATATAATAAAATAATTATTCTTATCAAGAAGTTCACCAAACTTATTAAGCATATCTATAAGATTACCATCATTATTATTAAGTGCTTCATCACCAAGACCTATTAATATATAATCATAATCTTTAACATCTTCTCTAATTCTATTACAGTAATCTTGTAATGTATATTCCATATCTATCCTCACAGCCTTAACAATAAATTATGGTGCTATCATTATATAGATAACACCATAATAACATAAATAATATTATCTGAGAAGTTTATCAATCTCATTAACTAACAATCCAATCTCTGGCTTAGATAACTGAACATCAGCTCCTAATGCTTCTCCCTTAGCTCTCATCTGGTCATTAATTAATGATGAGAATATAACAACTGGTATATTCTTTAATTTATCATCTGTCTTGATAAGCTTTGTCAATCTGTGTCCATCCATTAATGGCATCTCTAAATCAGTTATAACACAAGCTACATCCATCTGTGCATCTTCTGAATCCTTCAGAGCAACAAGATTCTCCCAGGCCTCCTGTCCATTAGCACATAATGTAAGATTATCATATCCTGACTTAATGAGTGAATCTGAAATAAGCTTCATAAGTAATGGAGAATCCTCTGCAATTACAATATGTGCTTCATTCTTAGTTCTTCCTTCAAGCTTTTCAATATCTGATACTTTTAATCCTGTCTCTGGGCTTATATCTGATACAATTCTCTCAAAGTCAAGAATGATAATTAACTGTCCATTAATCTTAACAACACCTGTTGCAATTCCGCTGTCAGCACTGCTTATTGTGCTGTCTGGCTTAATAATATCTGTCCAGGATACTCTATGTATTCCAACAACCGATGCCACATGAAATGCAACATTAAGCTTATTAAAATTAGTGATAATAAACATATCCTTTGTAATATCTTTAGAAGGTGCACACTTAATAACCTTAGCTAAATCAACTATTGTTATCATTAAATCTCTTGGCATAAACACACCTTCTACACAAGGATGTGAATTAGGTACTGGTGTAACCTTGCTATATGGAACTATCTCTTTAATCTTAGCGACATTAATTCCATAATGATTCCCTCCAACTATGAATTCAAGCACCTCTAATTCATTAGTACCACTTTCCATTAATATATTAGTTTCCATATAGTTTTATCCTCCATAAATCCCGTACTTTTATTGGAATATTATAACAAATCACATACATAATTTCAATTGCTATTACATATAATTATACAAAATATGAATATTGTCCAATATATTATCTACTTGAATACTTATATTTAAATGCTGATGTTTAATTACTGATATTATTGTATATAACAATATTATTAAAACTTTCTAATCTACATAATATATAAATTGATGATAATAAAAAAGAGGCTTTAAAGCCTCTTAAATAACAACTATTCACTACTCATTCAAAACTGCACATTAAATATATCTTATACATCCGTATCCTGTCAAGTACTTTCGTACTTTCCTTAAGAATAACTCTCTTTGTTCTATCCAAACCTTAACCTCTTTCGGTTAAGCCCTCGACCTATTAGTACAGATCAGCTCCATATGTCACCACACTTCCACCTTCTGCCTATCTACCTCGTCGTCTTCAAGGGGTCTTACTAACTTACGTTATGGGATATCTCATCTTGAGGGGGGCTTCACGCTTAGATGCCTTCAGCGTTTATCCCGTCCCGACTTGGCTACCCGGCTATGCACTTGGCAGTGCAACCGGTACACCAGAGGTCAGTCCATCCCGGTCCTCTCGTACTAAGGACAGCTCCTCTCAGATATCCT